>JAABUL010000177.1_pt1 | contig 130619 bp, 131 predicted proteins | sample 5559151 | NCBI WGS metagenome assembly JAABUL01 (sample SAMN10711876, study PRJNA513368) | rock metagenome | isolation source: Antarctica rocks | place: Antarctica: Victoria Land, Pudding Butte sud | reverse complement strand
CGGCTGACCCGGACGCGCCGTCACCTTCATGTCGTAGGTGCACTGCGCCTCGCAGAAGTTGTACGAGCCGTAGCCGGGCGTGCCCTTCGTCGCGTTGGAAAGCGTCTTCCACGACGGGTTGCCTGTCGCGGCGTCGTCGGTGCGCAGGAAGCCGGAGGTGAAGCCGACGTTCGGGTCGTAGTAGTAGGTGGCGTCACCCAGATAGATGCGCGTCTTTCCGCCGGCCAGCTTGGCGATGTCGAACTCCACCCGGCTGTAGATGGACAGGCCTGGGTCGCCGGCGTACGTCACGCCGTAGATGCGCTGCCAGGTGCCGTTCGCCGAGCGGCGGAACAGGCCATAGGAACTCACCGACGCGTAGACGATTGCTGGGTTGTTCGGGTCCAGCGCCACCCGCGTGATGCCACCGCGGAAGTAGTCGCTGCCGGTCGGTGACGTGGGGTCGACGGGGTCGGAGGGCCGGGTCAGGACCCGAGCCCAGGTGGATCCGCCGTTGGTGGTCTCGAACAGGCCGACCTTCGCCGCACCGGGCGGGGTGAACCGGCCGCCGTTGGCGCTCGACGAGCCGTGCCGGGCAACGGTGGTGCCGACGAAGACGTGCCGCGGGTTGCGCGGGTCGACCACGATGGCGCCGATGCCGCGGCCACGGGCGAAGTCGCCGGCGGCAACCTGGGTGCCAACCTTGGTGAAGCTGCTGCCGCCGTTGGTGGAGCGGAACAGGCCGACGCCGGCCTCGGAGTCGCCCGAGCCGTTGGGCTCACCGGTGCCGACATACAGGCTGCCGTCCGGGGCGAGGTAGACCTTGCCGATGGCGTTCGACGGGATGCTCTGGCCGATGGGCCGCCAGTCCGGGCGGGCCGCCAGCGCGTTGGTCGTCTTCCAGACGCCGCCGCCGGCGGTGCCGGCGTAGACGGTGCACGCGGTGCCCGTGCACTGGTGGGAGATCGCCAGTGAGGTGGTCCGGCCGGACACGACCGTCGGGGTGCCGGTGTAGGTGACCTGTGCGGGAACCTGGCCCCCGGCCGGCCCCAGCAGGGTCCACGACTGCGCAGCCGCCTGCCCGGCAGCCGCGGCCTGCGCCTGCTGGCCCTGCGGGCTGGCGCCACGCACCACTGCCTGGGCATAGGCGGACTGTGAGCTTGCCTCCTGCGCCGTCGCGATGACCTTGCGAGGCAGTGCCCGGTTGTCGTACTGCTCCTGGGACGGGCCGCTCGCGAGCTCACCGGAGGCCTCGCCGCCGCTCTTCTCCTTGACGAAGGCCAGCGCCATGGAACGCTTGTTCAGTCGGGGGTGGTCACGCAAGAACTGGGCGAGGCTTCCCTCGCCCGTGCCTGCGGTCCTGTCGGGGGTGGCATTGCGCGCCACTGTGCGATCGGCGTTCGCGTTGCTGGTCCCGGCTGTGTACGCGGTGAGAGCCACCACGGGCAGCACAGCGACCGCGAAGGTCACCGCTGCCTTGCGACGGGATACGGCTCGGGGACTGATCAAGGTGACCTCCTGAGGGCGCGTACGTGCGCCAGGTGAGGGCAACCATAGGGCACTGGGGGCGACGCCCGGGACACACTTCCAACTTTGTCTGCCCGGGGGTCACCGCCGCTCGTGCACCGCCCGGACCTCCTCGACGGTGTCGGCTTCGGCGCTGCGCTTGTCGGTCCGGTAGCGCAGCACCCGGGCGAAGCGCAGGGCCATCCCACCGGGATAGCGCGCACTGGTCTGTACGCCATCAAAGGCCACCTCGACGACCAGCTCCGGGACGACGAACACCTGCCACTCGGTGCGGGACACCTCCAGCTCCAGAAGGCGCTGGGTCTGCCAGGTCAGCATCTCGTCGGTCAGCCCCTTGAACGTCTTGCCGAGCATCACGAAGCTGTCGTCGACCGGATCACGGGCGCCGAGGTGCAAGTTGGACAGCCAGCCGCGCCGGCGCCCGTGCCCCCACTCGGCGGCCAGCACCACGAGGTCCAGCGTGTGCCGCGGCTTGACCTTGAGCCAGCCCTTGCCCCGCCGGCCGGCTTCATAGGGCACCGTCAGGGACTTCACGACGACGCCTTCATGGCCGTGCGCCAGTGCTGCGCCGAAGAAGGCTGCCGCCTCGCTCGGCTCCGCCGTCACGATCCGTGGCACCGCCGCACCGGCCACTATGACCTGGGCCAGGGCGGCGGAGCGGTCGGCGCCGGGGAAGTCGAGCAGGTCCTGGCCGTCGAGGTGCAAGACGTCGAACAGATACGTGGTGAGGGGCACGGCACGTTGGAGCCGGTCCACCTCGGTGCGGCTTCCCACCCGGCTCGCGGTGAGCTGGAACGGCTGCGGCCGGCCGTCGGGGCGCAGCGCGATCGCCTCGCCGTCGAGAATCGCACTGGTCACCGGCAGCCGCAGCGCCGCGTCCACCACCTCCGGAACCCGGTCGGTGATGTCGTCGAGGCTCCGGGTGAAGACGGCGACGTCGGAGCCGGCGCGGTGCACCTGCACGCGTACGCCGTCGAGCTTCCACTCGACGCCCGCCTCGCCCGCCTGTGCCAGCGCGGCGGTGACATCAGGGGCGGGGGAGGCCAGCATCGGCTGGACCGGTGTGCCGAGCTTGAGCCGGACCGATTGCAGCGCGCCGGCGTCGCCGTGCAGGGCCAGCGTGGCGACGAGACCGGGGTCGCCGCTGAGCATGAGCGCTCGGCGGACGTCGCTGATCGGCCGGCCGGCGGCTTGCGCCACCGCGTCGGTGACCATCGCCTGCAGTGCTCCCTGGCGCAGCTCGCCGGTGATGAGCGCGCGCAGAAAGGCCTGCTCCGGCCCGGTCGCCCGGCCGAACAGGTCGGCGAGCAGCCGGCGCCGCTGCTCCTGCGAGCCGGGGCCGGTCTCCGCGGCAAGTCGGTCCAGCGCTGCATCGACCTCACCGACGGTCAGCGTCGGCTCAGCGGCCGGCGCCGGCAGGTGACGGAGAGCCGCCCAGCCCACACCCAGCCGTCGCTGGCGAGCCTCGCCGGCCAGGAACACCGTCCCGGCCGCCACCTCGGCCCGGTCCAGCCCGGCCAGCGCGTCCGCCAGCGCTGCGGTCTTGGCCCGCCGGGCGCCCGTCGCGCGTACGGCTTCCGACGCGGTGACAAGGCGGGCGAGCAGCACGGGTTCATCCTGCCGCGCCGGCGCGCCCCGCCGGTACGTCCGCCCGCTCCCCCGCCCGCCGGCGCCGCCGTTATGTGCCCGCCGGCGCCCCCGCCATCCGCCGGCCGGCGCCATCCGCCCGCCGCCGCCCCCGCCCGCCGTTCTGTGTGCGTACCCGCTGAATCAATCGGCGTGTCTGCACACAGTCCACTGGCGGCCAGCGCCGCCGCGCCCCAAAGCCCGCCCAGAGCCCGCCCCACATCCCGCCCCAAAGCCCGCCGGCGCGCCGCTCGGCAGGAGTACCGCAGCCGGCGGCTTTCGGCACACGTTCAGCCGGAGTTGGTCCGGCCCAGCGCTGCTTGCCGGCGCAGCACCGTCTCGATCCGGTCCAGCACCCAGCTCAGCCGGTGCTCGACGTCGCTCCCGGTGAAGCGCAGGACCACGTAGTCGCTGTCGACCACGAGGGTCGTTGAGACGTCATGGTCATGCTGGAAGGCCCCCTGCGCGTGATAGCGCCATCCGTCGATCTGTACGGCGACGCGCAGCGCCCGCCAGAGAAAGTCGACCTCCGCGACCGGGCTGCCACGCTCGTCGCGGAGAACTTGGTTGCTGGCGAAGGCGGGCATGCGGCGCTGCCGCATCCCCAGCGCAACCCGACGTTCCTGGACGCTGCGATGGCCGTCGGAAAGCTGCGCCAACTCCCGACGGCTGACCGCTGAGCCGGGCCGCCCGCGGGACAAGCGAGACGCCAGCTGCTCGGGGGTCAGTAGACGCCACAGCAACTGCTCCAGAATCGCGTAGGTGCGGCCGGCCGGCAGGATCGTCGCCAGGTCGATCATTGTGTCGGCAAGTGAGGCGACCGGCAGACCGCCTCGTGTTGTCCACGAGCGTTCTGGCCAACCTCGAACCCGCTGCACGATGAGGCCGGACCCGCAGGTGGCCCCGCCGGTGGCCGGCACGGCCAGGGTCACCTCGCCGCTGTCGTTGACGCCGGGGATGCCGTGCAGGACAGCCGCGGACACCCCGGCGATGGCGGCCGGTGGGCCGACCGAGAGGAAGGCAGCCCCGGCCCGGCCGGTTGCCGACTGCTCGTGCGCGGCCCCGTACGACGTCGGGTTGCACGCGCAGGTAGCTGCCACGCTCCATCCGGCGATTGAACGCGTACCGGGAGATGACGTTCAGCACTGGCTGGCGGTGCAGGCAGCCGTGCTGCTGCCGCGCGAGCACATTCAACTGGGTCACGATGGCCACTCTGGCCGAAGTCGGGTGCTCCCAGCGGCCGGTGCTGCCCAGCTGTGGACGGCGCCCAGCTGTGGATGTCGCCGAGTCGTTGATGTTGCCGTCCCGTTCTGTGTGCGTACGTGCCAAATGAGTCGGCGTGTCTGCACACAGAACCGGGCGGCACCCGGGGGCCGGGGCGGCAGCCGGGGACCTGCGACCCGGACGGCGCGAGCAGGAAGGCGCGGCCGGACGGGAAACGGAGCGGCCGGCCGCGACGTAGGCTGGGAGGCAATCCCCCCGACGTCTCGGACCGGGGCCGAATACTGCTGTCAGCAAGGAGGGTCCGGATGACGATGGCCGGCCTGCTCGATGCCGTCCTCGCCGACCGGGCGCTGGCGGAGGCGGTCGCCGCCGCCGGCCGCCCCGCCCTGGACCTGTCGGCGCCGCCGGCCTTGCAGCCATTCGCCGTCGCCGCCCTGGCGGCGGCCACCAGCCGCGGCGGCGCCGGCCGGCCGGTCCTGGCCGTCACCTCGACCACCCGTGCCGCGGAGGATCTCGCCACGGCCCTGCAGTGCCTGCTCCCGCCGAACGAGGTGGCCACCTACCCGTCCTGGGAGACCTTGCCTCACGAGCGGCTCTCCCCGCGGGCGGACACGGTGGGGCGAAGGCTGGCCGTGCTGCGCAGGCTGGCCCATCCCAGCCCCGACGATCCGGCCAGCGGCCAGCTGTCCGTCGTCGTCGCACCGGTGCGCTCGATCCTGCAGCCGCAGATCGCCGGCCTCGGTGAACTGCAGCCGGTCAGCCTGCGCGCCGGGGACACCCAGGACCTCGACGCGCTGGTGGTACAGCTGGTCGACATCGCCTACACCCGGGTCGAGCTGGTCGAGAAGCGGGGCGAATTCGCCGTCCGCGGAGGCATCCTCGACGTCTTCCCGCCGACCGAGGAACACCCGCTGCGGCTGGAGTTCTGGGGCGACACCGTCGAGGAGGTGCGCTCCTTCACCGTCGCCGACCAGCGGTCGCTGGAGGTAGCCGAGCACGGCCTGTGGGCGCCGCCGTGCCGCGAGCTGCTGCTCACTCCGGAGGTACGCGACCGGGCCAAGCAGCTGGCCCAGCTGCATCCGGAGCTGGCCGAGATGCTCGACCGGATCGCCGACGGCACCGCGGTCGAGGGCATGGAGGCGCTGACCCCGGTGCTCGTCGACGACCTGCGGCTGCTGCTGCACGAGATGCCCGCCGGCACCCACGTCGTCGTCTGCGACCCCGAGCGCGTACGCACCCGGGCGGTCGAGCTGGTCTCGACCAGCCAGGAGTTTCTCGAGGCCTCCTGGGCGACGGCGGCGGCCGGCGGCGACGCCCCGGTCGACCTGGGCGCAGCGGCCTACCGCGAGCTCAATAACGTGAAAGAAACCGCCGGCCAGCTCGGCCTGTCCTGGTGGACGGTCACGCCGTTCAGCGCCGACGGCGAGCTCGACCCGGGTGCCTTGCAGCTGGCCGCCCGGCCGGCCCCGGCCTACCGCGGCCAGACCGAAAAGGCGCTCGACGACCTGGCCGGCTGGGCCCGGGACGGCTGGCGGCTGGCGCTCGTCTTCGAGGGCCACGGGCCGGCCCAGCGCGCCATCGAGGTGCTGTCCGACGCCGGCATCGGCGCCCGCCTCGAAAGCAGCCTGGACACGGTGCCGGACGCCGGAATCGTCCACGTCACCACCGGCCGCCTCGAGCATGGCTTCGTCTGCGAGCCGCTGCGCCTCGCCGTGCTCAGCGAGGCCGACCTCACCGGTCAGCGCGGCCAGTCCACCAAGGACATGCGCCGGATGCCGTCGCGCCGGCGCAACGCCGTCGACCCGCTGCAGCTACAGCCCGGCGACCCGGTGGTGCACGAGCACCACGGCGTCGGCCGTTACGTCGAGATGGTCCGGCGTACGGTCAACGGCGGCGAGCGCGAGTACCTCATCATCGAATACGCGGCCTCCAAGCGCGGCCAGCCCGGCGACCGGCTGTTCGTGCCGACCGACTCCCTCGAGTTGGTGACGCGCTACGTCGGCGGAGAGGCGCCCAGCCTGGACCGGCTGGGCGGCGGCGACTGGGCGAAGCGCAAGGGCCGCGCCCGCAAGGCGGTCAAGGAGATCGCCGCCGAGCTCATCCGGCTGTACTCCGCGCGGATGGCCACCCCCGGCTATGCCTTCGGTCCGGACACCCCCTGGCAGCGGGAGCTCGAGGACGCCTTCCCCTACGTCGAGACGCCCGACCAGCAGGGCGCCATCGACGAGGTCAAGGCCGACATGGAGAAGCCGGCGCCGATGGACCGGGTGATCTGTGGCGACGTCGGCTACGGCAAAACCGAGATCGCCGTGCGGGCGGCCTTCAAGGCGGTGCAGGACGGTAAGCAGGTCGCCGTCCTCGTACCGACGACGCTGCTCGCCCAACAGCACTTGGGAACGTTCGCCGAGCGGATGGCGCAGTTCCCGGTCAATGTGGCTGTCGTCAGCCGGTTCAACAGCGCCCGGCATCAGAGCGAGGTCATGGCCGGGGTGGCCGACGGCAAGGTCGACATCGTGATCGGAACGCACCGCCTGCTGCAGCCGGGCACCCGTTTCCACGACCTCGGGCTGGTCGTCGTCGACGAGGAGCAGCGCTTCGGCGTCGAGCACAAGGAATACCTCAAAGGCCTGCGCACCGCCGTCGACGTGCTGTCGATGTCGGCGACCCCGATCCCGCGGACGCTGGAGATGTCGCTGACCGGCATCCGGGAGATGTCGACGATCCTCACCCCGCCGGAGGAGCGCCATCCGGTGCTCACCTACGTCGGCGCCTACGACGAGCGGCAGATCGCCGCCGCCGTCCGCCGCGAGCTGCTCCGCGAGGGCCAGGTTTTCTACGTCCACAACCGGGTGGAGTCGATCGAGCGCGCCGCCAAGCGGGTTCGCGCAATGGTGCCCGAGGCCCGGGTTGCGGTCGGTCACGGGCAGATGAGCGAGGGCGAGCTCGAGCGGGTGATGCTCGGCTTCTGGGAACGCGAGTACGACGTACTCGTCTCCACCACCATCGTCGAGTCCGGCCTCGACATTCCCAACGCCAACACCTTGGTCGTCGACCGGGCCGACGCCTTCGGCCTGTCGCAGCTGCACCAGATCCGCGGCCGGGTCGGCCGCGGCCGCGAGCGGGCGTACGCGTATTTCCTATATCCGCCGGAGAAGCCGCTGACCGAGACGGCGCACGACCGGCTGGTGACCATCGCGCAGAACACCGACCTCGGCGCCGGCATGGCGGTGGCGCTGAAAGACCTGGAGATCCGTGGCGCCGGCAACCTGCTCGGCGGCGAGCAGTCCGGGCACATCGCCGGCGTGGGCTTCGACCTCTACATCCGCCTCGTCGGTGAGGCGGTCGCGGACTTCCGGGGTGACACGCCGGCGGAGGAGACTGTCGATGTCAAGGTCGACCTCCCGGTCGACGCCAACCTGCCCCACGACTACGTCCCCGGCGAGCGGCTGCGCCTGGAGCTCTACCGCAAGCTGGCCGCGGTCAGCTCCGATGCCGACCTGGCGGCGGTCCGGGCCGAGATCGCCGACCGGTACGGCCCGCTGCCGCAGCCGGTGCTCAACCTCGTCGACGTCGCTGCCTTCCGCCTCGACGCCCGCCGGCACGGGGTCACGGAGGTGTCACTGCAGGGCAACTCCGTCCGCTTCTCACCGGTGGAGCTGGCGGATTCGAAGGTGATGCGGCTGCAGCGGCTCTACCCCCGGTCGCTCTACAAGACCGCGATGCGCACCGTCTCCGCCCCCCGGCCGTCGACCGCCACGTTCGGCGGCACCCCGCTGCGCGACACCGCGCTGCTCGACTGGTGCCGTGGCCTGCTGACCGGGGTGCTCGGCGAGCGGCCGGCCGAGGCCGTGAGAGGCTAGCGATGCACCCTGCAGGCAGGCCCACCGCCACCCGTACCGTAAGGATCCAGTGACTCCCGTCCGCTGGCGCGCCACCGCCGTCATTGCCGTGCTGGCATTGTTGTCGTTGACCGGCTGCCAGACCAGGGCGGGCACCGCTGCCTTTGTCGGGTCCAGTCGGATCACCGACGACCAGGTGCGCCAGCTCGCCCAGCAGGGCCTCGGGGTCAAGGCGGTGAGCACGACGGTGGCCGGCAACGTCGGTGGTTATCGGCAGCTCATCCTGGGCCGGCTCCTCAAGCACGTGGTGATCGCCGGCGCGGCCCGCAAGCTCGGCGTGTCGGTCAGTGACGGGCAGATCGACCAGGCGGTCAGCTCCGCCGCGCCCAATGCGGCCGGCCGCACCCAGCTCGACGCGACCCTGGCCGCCGACCCGTACCGGCTGCCGCCAAGTGAGCTCCGCCCGGTGTTCCGTGACATCATCTCGTTGAGCGAGATCGGCAAGCGCCTGCGCCCTGACGCGACGATCAGCAACGCCGAGGCGCTGAAGTTCTACGACGACAACGGCGGTCCGGCCAGCGGCCAGAGTTTTGCGCAGCTCAAGCCGCAGGTGCTCCAGGCGATCCAGTCGCAGCGGGCGGAGCAGTACGTCGTCCATTACCTGCGCACCAACAAGGTCACGATCAACCCGCGCTACGGCCGATTCGACCCGGCCAAGCTCTTCGACCGCAATCAAGCGGTGCCGATCGTCGCTGCCCGGGACGACCTCGTCCGCGACAGCGCGTCGACCCGGGGCTGACCGGCCCGTGACCGACCGGCTGCTGCTGGTCGCCACGTCCCCCCGGCTGCCGGCCGGTTTGCTGTCCTGGTCAGGCTGGGCGGCGCTGCGATCGTCCCCCGTCTTCGCCGGCGAAGACAGCGCCCAGGCGACGGCCGTACGCGCCGCAGGGGTCGTTGTCGGCCTGCTGCCGGGTACGCCGGCCGAGCAGGCCTTGGCCTTCCGGGAACAGGCCCGGTCCGCGGGAACGGCGGTGTGGCTGGCCGGGCCCGACGGTGAGCCGGAGTTCGCCCGCCGGCTCGGCAAGATCGTGGCCCGCTCCGGCGGCGCGGAGCTCGAGGTCGTCTACGGGTCGTGGGATCCACCCGGCGCCCGGTTGCTGGACGCGGTCGCGGTCATGGACCGGCTGCGGTCGCCCGGCGGGTGCCCGTGGGACGCCGAGCAGACGCACGCCTCGTTGATGCCGTACCTGCTCGAGGAGTCCTACGAGGCCTACGGCGCCCTGGAGGAGGGCGACCTCGACGGTCTGCGCGAGGAGCTGGGCGACGTGCTGCTGCAGGTGCTCTTCCAGGCCCGGCTGGCAGAGGAACTTCCCGAGGACGAGGCGTGGAACGTCGACGACGTGGCGGCCGGCCTGGTCGACAAGCTGATCCGCCGCCATCCGCACGTCTTCGCCGATGTCACCGTCAGCGGCGCGGCCGAGGTGGTCGCCAACTGGGATGACATCAAGGCGGTCGAGAAGTCGAGGACGTCGGTCACCGACGGCATCCCGCTGAGCCAACCGGCCCTGACCCTGGCGGCGACGCTGCTGCGCAAGGCCGACAAGGCGGGCTTCGACACCGGTGCCCCGGCCGGCGGTGCCCCGGTCGGCAATGGTCCGGCCGGCGACGATCTGGGCCACCGGCTGCTGGCCCTGGTCGTCGAGGCACGGGTGGCCGGCCAGGACGCTGAGGTCGAGCTGCGGCGGGTGGCCCGCGAGTTACGCGACCGGATTTTGGCGGTCGAGCGCGGCCGACCGGGCGGCTCCAGCCGTGTCGTCGACATTGGGGTCGACAAGTCAGAACCGTCGTAGGGTGCCGGCATGTCGCCCGAATTCGTCCCGCTGGCCGAGCAGGTGGTCGACGACCTGCTCGCCGCCTCACCGACCCGCGCCTACTGGGCCGGTGACCACCGCTTCGACGACCGGCTGCCGGATTTCTCCGACGATGCGGTGCGCCGGGAGGCCGCACTGTTGCGGCACCGCGCCGACGAGTTGGCCACGGTGGACGCCGACCTGCTGTCCGCGCAGGACGACGTCGACCGCCAGCTACTACTCGCCCTGGTCGACGAGCGGCTGTTCGAGCTGACCGCGGTCGACGAGCGGACATGGAACCCGTTGCTGCACAACCCCGGCGACCTGATCTTCGGGTTGCTGGCCCGGGAGGCGGGCGAGCCCGAGGAGCGGCTGGCGGCCCTCGCCGCCCGGCTGGGCGCCCTGCCCGAGGCGCTCGCCACCGCTCAACGGGTGCTCGGCGACTGCCCCCGGATCCATGTCGAAACCGCCCTCGGACAGATCGACGGCACGCAGGCCCTGGTCCGCGACGAGGTCCCCCTTCTGCTCTCCCGGGCGCCCGGCCTGCGCCCGACGGTGGAGCCGGTCCGCGAAGCCGCTTTGGCCGCCCTGACCGAGCATCGCAACTTCCTGAGTTCGCTGCTCGAGCGGTCCCACCGCGACCCGCGACTGGGCCGGCCGCTGTGGGAAGCCCGGCTCTGGCACGCCCTCGACAGCGACCTCACTGCCGCCCAGGTGCGCAGCCAGGCATTGGAAGACCTCGACCGGGTGACCGCCCAGATCGTCGAGACGGCGGCCGAGCTCACCGGACGCCCGGACGTGGCCGCTGCTTTGGATCTGCTGGCCCGTGACCATCCCGACGACGACACCATCGTGGGCAAGGTCGCGGGCACCCTGACCGGGGCGACCGACTTCGTCGGCGAGCACGACCTCGTCTCCGTGCTCGACGATCCGATCGAGATCATGGCGATGCCGGAGTACGCCCGCGGCGTCGCCGTCGCTTACTGCGATGCGCCCGGCCCACTGGAGACGCGGGTGCTGCCGACCTTCTACGCAATCTCGCCGACGCCGGCCGGCTGGCCCCCGGAGCGGGTCGCCTCCTTCTACCGCGAGTACAACGACCACATGCTGTCGAACCTGACGGCTCACGAAGCGATGCCCGGCCATTACCTGCAGCTCGCCCATGCGCGCCGCTTCGCCGGCTCCACCCGGGTCCGCGCGCTGTGCCAGAGCGGTTCCTTCATCGAGGGCTGGGCGGTGTACGCCGAGGAGGTGATGGTCGAGCACGGCTACGGCTCACTGCCGGTCCGCATGCAGCAGCTGAAGATGGCGCTGCGCATGATCATCAACGCGATCCTCGACCAGGCGGTGCACTGCGACGGCATGACGCAGGGGGAGGCGATGGCGCTGATGACCTCGCGAGGTTTCCAGGAGGAGGGGGAAGCGGCCGGCAAATGGCGCCGAACCCTGCTCACCTCCGCGCAGCTGTCCACGTACTTCGTCGGATACACCGAGATGTCCCGCATCGGCCGGTCCCGGCCGCCGACGACGTCGCAGCGGTCCTGGCACGACGCCATGCTGGCGGCCGGCTCACCGGCGCCACGCCACCTGGCCGAGTTGCTCGGGGTCGCGCCCGCGCGCGGTTAGGCTTTCCCAGCAATCAATCCGACGTACGAGGAGCTTCCTGGTGGCTGTGATCGAGGCGGTCGGCGCCCGCGAGATCCTCGACTCGCGAGGCAATCCGACGGTGGAGGTCGAAGTCGCCCTCGACGACGGGACGCTGTCGCGGGCCGCAGTGCCCAGCGGCGCCTCGACCGGCGCATTCGAGGCCGTCGAGCTGCGCGACGGCGGCTCGCGCTACGGCGGCAAGGGCGTGCAGCAGGCGGTGACCGCCGTCCTCGACACGATCGGTCCCGAGCTGATCGGGATCGAAGCCAGCGAGCAGCGGATCGTCGACGCCCGGCTGTGCGACCTCGACGGGACCGCCGACAAGAGCCGGCTCGGGGCCAACGCGATCCTCGGCGTCTCCCTCGCCGTGGCGCGGGCGGCGGCCGACTCGGCCGGGCTGCCACTGTTCCGCTATCTGGGCGGGCCCAACGCCCACCTGCTGCCGGTGCCGATGATGAACATCCTCAACGGCGGCGCGCACGCCGACAGCAACGTCGACGTGCAGGAATTCATGGTGGCGCCGATCGGCGCGCCCACCTTCAGCGAGGCGCTGCGCTGGGGGGCGGAGACCTACCATGCGCTGAAGGGCGTGCTGGCCAGCCGCGGGCTGGCCACCGGCCTGGGGGACGAGGGTGGCTTCGCGCCTTCGCTCGACGGCACCCGGGCGGCGCTCGACCTCATCGTCGAGGCGATCGGCGTCGCCGGCTACCGGCCGGGCGAGGACATCGCGCTGGCCCTCGATGCGGCGGCAACCGAGTTCTTCGGTGCAGCCGGCTACCAGTTCGAGGGCCGGCCCCGCAGCGCGCAGGAGATGACGGCGTTCTACGGCGGCCTGCTCGACGACTACCCGATCGTCTCCCTGGAGGACCCACTGGCCGAGGACGACTGGGCGGCCTGGACCAATCTCACGTCGTTGCTCGGCGACCGCACCCAGGTCGTCGGCGACGACATCTTCGTCACCAACCCCGAGCGCATCACCAGCGGCATCGAGCTCCAGGCGGCCAACGCCCTGCTGGTCAAGGTCAACCAGATCGGCACCCTCACCGAGACCCTCGACGCGGTGGCACTGGCCCACCGCTCGGGATTCCGCTGCATGATGAGCCACCGGTCCGGCGAGACCGAGGACACGTTCATCGCCGATCTGGCCGTAGCGATCGACTGCGGCCAGCTCAAGACCGGCGCGCCGGCCCGCTCCGAGCGGGTCGCGAAATACAACCAGCTCCTGCGGATCGAGGAGGAGCTCGACGACGCCGCCCGGTACGCCGGGGTTGCGCAGTTCCCCCGGTTTCAGCGCCCGGGCTCGGCCTAATGCGACTGCCCCTGCGACGCCGGCCGGCCGGCCGGCAGCTGCCTACCGGCGAGCGGACCACCGCTGACCGGTCGATGAGGCGGCGCCCGGCCGGCGCCGGCCGCGGTGCCGCCGGCCGCGCCGGCGCCGGCCGGGCAGCGGGTCGGCCGCAGCTTCGCCGGCGTTCCGGCCAGGAGCCCGAGCTGCCGTCCGATGCGCGCGCCTCCCGCCGGACCGGGCGGCTGACCGGACGGGCGGCGGTGCTGGGTCTTGCGCTCTGCGCCGTGCTCCTCACGCTGGCCTATCCGATGCGGCAGTACCTCACCCAGCGCCAGCAGATCTCCCAGCTGGAGAGCCACCAGCGCTCCCAGCGTGACCAGGTCGCTGCGCTGCAGAGGCGTCAGCAGGAGTGGCGGGACCCGGCCTATGTCAAGGCCCAGGCCCGCAAGCGGCTGCAGTTCGTGATGCCGGGCGAGATCGGGTACGTCGTGCTCGACCCGGGCCGGGCCCCGGCCGGCAGGCCGCCGGGGCGCCAGGTCACCATCACCCCGCAACAATCCACCCAGCACACCGCGTGGTATTCCCAGCTCTGGGGGACCGTACGGACCGCCGACTCGGCTCGGTGACCGGATCGGTAACGCCGCTCACCGAGGCCGACCAGGCCGACCGGGCCGCCGTGGCGGCCCAACTGGGTAGGTCGCCGCGGGGCCTGGCCGGCGTCGCGCACCGCTGCCCCTGCGGCCGGCCCGATGTCGTGGCAACGCGGCCCCGGCTCGATGACGGGTCACCGTTTCCGACGACGTACTACCTGACCTGCCCGCGAGCCGCCGCGGCGGTGGCAACGCTGGAGGCCGGCGGCCTGATGCGCACGATGACGGCCCGGCTGGCCGTCGAGCCGGAGCTGGCTGCGGCGCACCGGGCCGCCCATACCGACTACCTGGCCCGGCGCTCGCGACTGGGCGACGTGCCGGAGATCGCCGGCATCTCCGCCGGCGGCATGCCAGACCGGGTCAAGTGCCTGCACGTGCTCCTCGCCCACTCCCTGGCCGCCGGCCCGGGGGTCAACCCGCTGGGCGACGAGACGCTCGCCGCGCTGCCGCAGTGGTGGCGGTCCGGTCCCTGCGTCGAGCCGCCGGCGCCGTGACCCGGGTCGGCGCGATCGACTGCGGCACCAACTCGATCCGGCTGCTGGTGGCCGACGTATCGCCGGCCGGCGTCCGCGACGTCGTTCGCCGGATGGAGATCGTCCGGCTCGGTGAGGGCGTGGACGCCACCGGCGAATTGTCGCCGGCCGCGATCGAACGCACCCGCGTGGCCCTGGCCGGCTACGCCCGCGAGCTGACCGAGCTGGGCGCCGAGCGGGTCCGGATGGTCGCCACCTCGGCCAGCCGCGACGTCGCCAACCGGGCCGACTTCGCGGCGATGGTCGCCCGGACCCTGGGCCAGGAGCCGGAGGTCATCAGCGGCGAGGAGGAGGCGCAGCTCTCCTTTGCCGGCGCCACCCGCGATCTCCGCGACATCGACGGGCCGTACCTGGTGCTCGACATCGGCGGCGGGTCGACCGAGTTCGTGGTGGGGCAGGCGACCGTGACCGGAGCGGCGTCGGTCGACATCGGCTGTGTCCGGCTGACCGAGCGGCATCTGCATGGTGACCCGCCGGCCGCCGGCGAGGTGCAAGCCGCCCTGGCCGACATCCGCGCCGGCATCGGCCTGGCCGCCGGGTCGGTGGACCTCGGCCGGGCCCGCACCCTGCTCGGGCTGGCCGGCTCCGTCACCACCGTCGCGGCGCTCGCCCTGGGCCTCCCCGACTACGACCCCGCACGGATCCACCACGCCCGGATCGGCTACCCGCAGGTCGATGCGGTCACGTCCATGCTGCTCGCCGCGACCAGGGCGGAACGGGCGGCGCTGCCCATGATGCATCCCGGGCGGGTCGACGTGATCGGCGCCGGTGCGCTGATCCTGCGTACGGTGATGGAGCAGACCGACCACACCTCGGTGGTGGCGAGCGAGCACGACATCCTCGACGGCATCGCGTACTCACTGGCATGAAGGGAAGGCGGGACGCATGGGCGACAAGTTGAGTTTCCAGAGCAACGGCGACACGGCGGAGGGCTACCTGGCCATCCCCGACTCGGGCGGCGGCCCCGCCGTGATCGTGATCCAGGAGTGGTGGGGGCTGGTCGGGCACGTCACCGACGTGGCCGACCGCTTCGCCGCCGAGGGCTTCATGGCCCTGGCCCCCGACCTCTACCACGGCGCGAAGACCAAGGAGCCCGACGAGGCGGAGAAGCTGATGATGGGGTTGGCGATGGACCGGGCCGGCCGCGACATCGCCGGCGCCGCGACGTATCTGGCCGGCCGCCCCGAGAACACCGGCCGGGGGGTCGGCTGCGTCGGCTTCTGCATGGGCGGCAGCCTGGCGCTGTGGTCGGGCACACTGTCCGGCGACATCATCGCGACGGTCGGCTTCTATCCCGCGGTGCCATGGGAAAGGATGAGCCCGACCTGGTCAACCTACGACGGCAAGCACGCCATGATCCACACCGACGAGCACGAGGGCGGCAGCGGGGCCGAGGGGATCCAGACCGCCAAGGAGGCCATCGAGGGCGCCGGCGGCGAGGTCACCCTCTTCGACTACCCGGGCACCGATCACGCGTTCTTCAACGACCAGCGCCCGGAGGCCTACCACGCGACGGCCGCCGCCGAGGCCTGGTCGCGCACCCTGAACCTCTTCCGCTCCCAGCTGTCCTGATCGGTGGCCGACCCGGTCGCCGGCGACAGTGCGGCCGTCCGGAGCCTGGCCGCCGACAGCGCCGACGGTGCCGCTCTGGACGCCCGGGTGTCGGTGTGCCGGGCCTGCCCACGCCTTGTCGGCTGGCGCGAGGAGGTCGCGCGCACCAGGCGGGCGGCATACCGGGACGAGACGTACTGGGGGCGGCCGCTGCCCGGGCTGGGGCCCTACGACGCCCGGATCGCCGTCGTCGGGCTGGCGCCGGCCGCCCACGGCGGCAATCGAACCGGCCGGATCTTCACCGGCGACCGCAGTGGTGACTGGCTGTTCGCGGCGATGCACCGGGCGGGCCTGGCCAACCAGCCGACGTCGGTATCGGCCGACGACGGGCTGGCGCTCCGGCACAGCCGGGTGCTGGCCGCCGTGCGGTGTGCCCCGCCGGCCAATGCGCCGTCACCCGCCGAACGCGACACCTGTCGCCCGTGGCTGACCCGCGAGCTGGGGCTGCTCCGGCCCGGCCTGCGGGTCGTTGTCGCGCTGGGCGGGTTCGCCTGGACGGCGCTGTGGCCGGCGCTGCGTGACATCGGGATCGACGCGCCGGTCCCGCGCCCACCGTTCGGTCACGGGGTAGAGGTCACGCTGCCGGGGCTTTCGTTGCTCGGTTGTTACCACGTGAGCCAGCAGAACACCTTCACCGGCCGGCTGACCGAAGGCATGCTGGACTCCGTGTTCGCCCGCGCCGTCGACCTTGCCGAGCTAGCGCCCCGATGAAGCGCGTGCTGCTGCGCGGATGGCCGCTCGCGGCCGTGGCCGGGCTGCTCGTCGTCGTTGCCCTGGCCTCCCTCGGTGGCACCGGTGCCCACCTCGGCAGCCGGCCGCTGGACACCAGCGCCCGGCTCGGCGGCCGCGGGCCGTGTCCGGACCCGAGCCCCAGCCCCGCCGGGCCGCCGGCGTCGGTAGCAGGCGCACCTCAGTCGTCGCCGAGTGAGTCGGCGCCGAGTCAGGAGGCGTGCGTGCCGCCCGAGCGCCGGATCGTGGTCGGCGGTGGCGGCGACTACAAGGTGATCCAGGTGCTGTTCAGCGGGGTCGGCATCCTCGGTGTGCTGGTCCTTGTCGCTCTGGTGGTGGCACTGCTCGTCGGACTGGCCTCGGCGGCCGGCTCGATCCGGGTGCGGCACCGACCGCGGGTGAAGGCGGCCGGCGTACCCGACGACAGTCTCGGCGACGCGAGACCGGAGGTCACCGCCGCCCGGCTCGGCGCGGCCGTCGAGGCGGGCCTCGCCGACCTGGAGGAGGGCGGCGACCCACGGCGGGCGGTGATCGCGGCCTGGCGGCGCCTCGAGCTCGCCGCATCCGCGGCCGGCACGACCCGGACCCCGGCGCAGACGCCGGCCGAGCTGGCCGCCCGGGTCCTCGCCGTGCATGCGGTGTCACCGGCCACCCTCGACCGGCTCGCCGACCTCTACCGCGAGGCCCGCTACTCCCGCCACGAGGTCGACGAACGGATGCGGGCCGAGGCGCGGCGGGCACTCGAGCGGCTGCGCCACGAACTGACCGCGATACCGCCGCGCGGCGAGCTCGCCGAGGTGCCGGGCTGATGTGGCAGCTCGAGGAGCCGATGCGTCGCGACGAGTCGCGGCGGCCGTACGCCCCCACCACCCTGACCCAGCGCGAGGTGACCCGCATCGTCTGGCGGACCGTGGTGATCACGGCGGTCATCCAGGGTCTTTTCTTCGCCGTGGGCGCGCGGGTCCCGCTGGCGCTGGTCGTGCTCCTGGTGCTTTCCCTCCTGGTGGGGGCGCGCGTGGTCCAGGCGGCCAAGCCGCCGCCGACGGAGCCACCGCTGCCCCGGGCGCAGGCCGATCCGCGCCCGGCCGGCCGCCCGTTCAGAGACGTTTCCCGGATGGAGGACCGGCTGGCCTGGGGCCGGATGGACCTCGACCATTTCGACAGCGTCGTCCGGCCGGTGCTCGTCGGTCTGGGCGACGAGCGGCTGCAACGCCACGGCATCACCCGGGCGTCGCATCCCGAGCAGGCCCGCCGACTTCTGGGAGAGCAGCTGTGGACGCTGGCGACCGGTCCGAGCATGGCGTCAAAGGATCCCGGCCCGACCCCGGCCCAGTTGACCCCGCTGGTCGAGCGCCTGGAAAGCCTGTGAACCTCGACGGGGTCGCGCTCGCCGCCGCCCGGGTGCTCGATGAGGTGGAGCGGGCCGTGGTCGGCAAACGCGCCGCCCTCGAGCTCGTCCTCGTCGGCATCCTGGCCGGCGGTCACGTGCTGCTGGAGGACTTCCCGGGGCTGGCCAAGACGCTGGCCGCCCGCTCCTTCGCCCAGGCGCTCGGGATCGGCTTCCGCCGGGTGCAGTTCACCCCCGACATGCTGCCGGCCGACATCACCGGATCCTTTCTGTACGACCAGCGCACGGCCGAGTTCGCCTTCCGGCCCGGGCCGGTCTTCGCCAACCTCGTGCTGGCCGACGAGGTCAACCGCACGCCGCCCAAGACCCAGGCCGCGCTGCTGGAGGCCATGCAGGAGAAGCAGGTGAGCGTCGAGGGCACGACGTACGACCTGGAGCGCCCCTTCCACGTCCTGGCGACGGCCAATCCCATCGAGTACGAAGGCACCTACCCGCTGCCGGAGGCGCAGCTCGACCGGTTCCTGCTGCGCGTCTCCTTCGGCTATCCCGACCGCGATCAGGAGTGGGAGGTGCTGCAGCGGCGGATGGCCCGCCGGCAGGAGGAGCAGACCCTCGACCCGGTCGTCGACGGCGAGCGGCTGCTGCAGATGCAGGCGGCCGTCGAGGAGGTCACCGTCGAAGAAAGCGTGGGCCGCTACGTCGTCGAGCTGGTCGGGGCCACCCGCCGGCATCCGCAGGTGCTGGTCGGCGCCTCCCCCCGCGGCGCGCTCGCGTTGCTGCTGTGCGGGCGGGCCCGGGCGGTGGTCGCCGGCCGCGACTTCGTCACACCGGAGGACATCAAGGCGCTCGCGGTGCCGGCGCTGGCCCACCGGCTCACCCTCAAGCCCGAGATGTGGCTGCGCCGGGTGGAGCCGGCCGACGTGGTCCGGACCGTGCTGGCCGAGGTGCCGGCGCCGGCCACGGCCGCGCTGCCGGCGTACCCGCCGCCGGTGGTGGGTTCCCGCTGACCGGCGCAGAGGTAAGCGCACTACCGGTCTGGCGGGCCACCCGGGCGTTGCCCCGGGCCGTGGCCGTCAGTTGCCTGCTGCTGGTGCCGGCCGCCGCCTTCGGCCGCACCGACCTGCTGGCCCTTGCGGTGCCCTTCGTCGTCGGCACCGCCGTGTCGCTGCACCGCCGGCCGGTGCATGCCCCGCGGGCCCGCCTCGAGGTGCCGACCCACGTGCTGCCCGAGGGCCAGGCCATGGAGGTGAGCGTCCATGTCGAGACCGATGCCGCGCTCGACGTCGTCGCCGTGGTGACCCGGGCCGACCGCTGGCTCGGGGTGGTCGACGGGGAGGTCAGCCGGGCGACCCGGATGGCTGCCGGCGACGAGGCAGCCTTCCCGGTGCGGGTCCGCGCGCTGCGCTGGGGCCGGCACATCCTGGGCCCGGTCACCCTCCGGGCCACCGCCTGCGACGGCCTGCTGACCTGCCTGCCCCAAGCCGCCCCGCCGGAGGGGATCAGCGTGCTGCCGGTCGGCGAGCCGTTCTCCGCCGACGACGCCGTGCCCCGGGCGGCCGGCATCGTGGGCGCGCACCGGTCCCGGCGCCCGGGCGACGGAGGGGAGATGGCCGGCGTACGGCAGTTCTCGGCCGGTGACCGGCTCCGCCGGATCGACTGGCGGGTCACCCTGCGGGCCCGCGAGATGTACGTCACCTCGACCCTGTCCGAGCGGGACACCGACGTCGTGGTCCTCCTCGACGTCCTGCACGAGGTGGGCCGCTCGGGCGGCGTCGACGGTGCCGCCAGCAGCCTGGACACCTCCGTCCGCGCCGCCGGGGCGCTCACCGAGCACTATCTCGGGACGGGAGACCGGGTCGGGCTGGTCGAGTACGGCGCCCGGCTGCGCTACCTGCCCCCGATGGCCGGCCGGTCGCAGGTGCGCCGGGCCCTGGCCTGGCTGCGCGACGTAGCCGTGCTGCCCGAGGGCGACGACGCCACGGTCCGGCTGCTCGGCCCGCGGGTGCTGCCGCCGCAGGCCCTGCTCATCGTGCTGACGCCGCTGGTCGACCAGCGCACCAGCACCATCCTGGCTACCCTGGCCCGGCGGGCCCAGTCGATCGTCGCGGTCGACACCCTGCCGCCCGGAGTGCGGCCGGAGCGGGTCGGGGAGTGGTCGGACCTGGCCTGGCGGCTGTGGCTGCTGGAACGCGCGGCGGTCATCGGGCGGCTGCGCGAGGTGGGGGTGCCGGTGGTGCGCTGGGAGGGCACCGGCAGCCTGGATCTGGTGCTCCGCGACGTGAGCCGGATGGCGACCGCCGCCCACTCGCTGGGCTCGGGGCAATGAGGCACGGCGCCGGCGTCATCGGCACGACCCGGCTGGTGCTCGCCGCCCTGGGCGTGGTGGCCCTGGGGCTTCCGTTGCCCACCTTCACCGGCCTGCCGGCCGTGCTGGCCCTGGTGGCCCTCCCGGTGCCCTTCATCGTTGCCCGCTGGCCCGGCAGCGCCTGGGTGTCGTGCCTGCTGGTGGTGTCGCTGGTCGAGTGGGTGGCCACCTCGCTGATCGAGGGTCCGCCACCGGTCCTGCTGACCGTCGCCTTTGGCTGCCTGCTGTACCTGGTGCACACCCTGGCCGCGCTGGCCGCCTCCCTGCCCGTCACCCGCCGGGTGGAGCCGGTCGTGCTGGGGCGCCTGCTGCTGCGGCTGCTCGGGGTGCTGGCAGTTGCCGTACCGCTGATGCTGGCGGCGCTGCTCGCCCCGCGACTCTCCGGCTCACCGCTGCTGGGGCTGGCCGGCATCTGCGGTGCGCTCGGGGTGGGCCTGGTGCTCGTCGTCCTGCTGCACCGGCGACCGGTGACATAGCCCGGCACGTACCCTGCCAGTCATGGCGACGCCGCACATCCTCATCATCGGTGGCGGCTACGTGGGGATGTACACCGCTCTGCGGCTGCAGCGCAAGCTGCACCGGGGCGAGGCGCGGATCACCGTGGTCGACCCGCAGTCCTACATGACGTATCAGCCGTTCCTGCCCGAGGCCGCCGCCGGCAGCCTCGAGCCCCGGCATGTCGTGGTGCCCCTGCGCCGGGTGCTCCGGGGCTGCGAGGTGCTGACCGGCCGGGTGACCCGCATCGACCACGGCCGGCGCCGGGTGGCGATCACGCCGATGGAGGGGCCGTCGCGCGAGGTGACCTACGACCACCTGGTGGTGGCGCCCGGCTCGGTCGCCCGGACCCTGCCGATTCCGGGCCTGCGCGAGGCGGCCGTGGGCTTCAAGACCATCGAGGAGGCCATCTACCTGCGCAACGCCGTGCTCGGCCGGCTCGATGTCGCAGCGACCACGCAGGACCCCGACATCCGCCGGCGGGCACTCAGCTTCGTCTTCATCGGCGGGGGCTACGCCGGCATCGAGGCCTTTGCCGAGCTCGAGGATATGGCGGTCAGCGCGCTGCGTTACTACGACGGGATCGCCGTTTCGGACATGAGCTGGGTGCTGGTCGAGGCGACCGGGCGCATCCTGCCCGAGGTGAGCCGACCGCTGAGCGCCTACACCGCCGAGCGGCTCACCGAGCGCGGCATGGAGGTGCACCTCAACACCCGCCTGCTGTCGTGCGTCGACGGGCGCGTGAAGCTCGACGACTCCACCGAGTTCGAGGCCGACACCATCGTCTGGACCGCCGGGGTCAAGGCCAGCCCGCTGCTCGGAAAGACCGATCTCCCGCTGGACGACAAGGGCCGGCTGCTGTGCAACGCCGAATTGCAGGTCGTCGGCGTCGACGGCGTATGGAGCGCCGGGGACTGCGCGGCCGTGCCCGACCTCACCGCACCGGGTGAGCTGACCGGGCCGAGCGCCCAGCATGCCGTCCGGCAGGCCCGCAAGCTCGGCGACAACCTGGTTGCGGTGCTGCGCGGGCAGGCGCCGACGCCGTACGAGCACAGGTACGTCGGATCGGTGGCCAGCCTCGGCCTGCACAAGGGCGTCGCCGAGGTGTACGGCATCAAACTGCGCGGCTACCCCGCCTGGTTCATGCACCGGACCTACCACCTGAGCCGGGTGCCGACCGTGAACCGCAAGTTCCGGGTCACCCTGGACTGGACCCTGGCGCTGTTCTTCCGCCGGGAGCTGGTCTCCCTCGGCCAGCTGCAGAATCCCCGGGTGGCGTTCCGGGCCGCCGCGGCGCCACCTGCCGATCACGCCTGACGCCGGCCCGATCTCGTAGGCTGGTCGATGCCCCCGTAGCCCAATGGCAGAGGCCATCGCCTTAAAAGTGATGTCAGTGTCGGTTCGATCCCGACCGGGGGTACGTCGGAGGTGGCGAGGCATCATGGGTGACGTCGAGCCCTTCGGGTGGGTCGTCCTCCTCGTCGCGGTCATCGGCCTGCTCGCGGTGCTCTCCAACCGGCTCAGCGAGCACGTGCAGATCCCGGCGCCGATGTTCTTCCTGGCCGGCGCCGCCGCGGCCGCCCGGCTCTTTCCGGCTCTGCACGAGGTGCAGCATCAGACGGTGGAACGACTGGTCACCGTCGCGCTGGCGATCATCCTGTTCGACGGCGGCCTGCACATCGGCTGGCCGCGCCTGCGGGCGGCCGCGGCGCCGGTCGCCCTGGTCGGGGTGCTCGGGACGTTCCTGACCACTGCTGCGCTCGCGCTGCTCGCTCATCTGGCGTTCGGGCTCAGCTGGTACGTGGCGCTGCTGGTCGGCACGGCCATCGCCCCGACCGACCCGGCGGTCGTCTTCTCGGTGCTGGGCAAGCGTGAGGTCTCCGGGCGCAGCGGCACGGTGCTCGAGGGTGAGTCGGGGGCCAACGACCCGGTCGGCATCGCGCTGATGGCCGGCCTGCTCGGCGCCGGTGGGATCAGCGCCTCCTCGCTGGCCGGCGTCGCCGGCAACTTCGCCCTGCAGATGGCCGTCGGAGGGGCGTTCGGGCTGGCCGGCGGGCGGGCGCTGCGCTGGTTCATGCGCCACGTTGCCCTGCCCAGCGAGGGTCTCTACCCGCTGGGCACCTTCGCCGGCGCCATGGTGATCTTCGGAGCGGCCACGGTGGCACACGGGTCGGGCTTCCTGGCGGTGTTCGTGGCCGGCATCCTGATCGGTGACGCCCGGGCGCCGTACAAGCGCGAGATCGAGCGGTTCCACTCCGCGCTGGCCAGCCTGGGCGAGATCGTGGCGTTCATCACCCTCGGGCTCACCGTCGACCTGGCGGTGCTGACCCACCCGAACGTCTGGCTGCCCGGGCTGGTGATCGGTGCCGCGCTGGCGCTGGTCATCCGGCCGGCCTGCGTCGGCGCGTGCCTGCTGCCCTTCGAGTTGGCCGCCAACGAGCGCGGCTTCGTCCTGTGGGCCGGCCTCAAGGGGGCCGTGCCGATCCTGCTCGGCGGCTATCTGCTCGGTGCGCCGGTGCCGGAGCCGGAGCGCCTGTACGGCATCGTCGTTGTCGTCGTCGCGTTTTCCGTGCTGGTCCAGGGCAGCACCGTGCCGCTGGCGGCCCGGCTGCTCCGGGTCCCGATGCGCACCGTCGAGCCGGAGCCGTGGGCGCTGGGGGTCCGGCTCCGGGACGAGCCGCAGGGTGTCCACCGGCTCACCATCACCGCATCGTCGCCGGCCGACGGCAGCACGCTGCGGGACCTGCCCGGCCTGACCGAGGACGTCTGGGTCAGCTTCGTCATCCGGGCCGGCCAGATCTTACCGGTCCGCGGCGACACCCCGCTGCAGGCCGGCGACGAGGTGCTCGCGCTCGCTCCGTCGGATTTGCGCCGGCAACTGCGCGCCGCGTTCTGCGAACCCCGCCGCTGACCGGTCAACTGCCCCCTTGGAACGGTACGGTCATCGCCTGCGTTGAAGTGCACAGGTGACGCTGTCTTAAAAGGAGAAACCGTGCAGAGCAACAATCCCGCTCTCAACCGTAGCGACTGGGGCCGCGGCGAGCGCCTCGCCACCTTCCGCGACGTGAGCCCAGAGGACCTGCAGCGGTCCTACGACGCGCCGTCGTACGTCCCCGTCCGCGAGCGCACCATGACCGTCGACGACGTCGTGGTCCGCACGCTGGCGATGCTCGGCATCCTTGTCGCCACCGGTGCGGCGACGTGGTTCGGCCTCGGCGATCGCGGCAACGCCCTCGCCCTGCCGGGCGCCATCGTCGGGCTGGTGCTCGCGATGGTGATCATCTTCAAGCAGGCCACCAACCCGGCTCTGATCCTCGCCTACGCCGCCGTCGAAGGCGTCGTCCTGGGTGCGGTCAGCCGGGCCTACGACCAGCGGTTCAGCGGCATCGTCGTGCAGGCGGTGATCGCCACGGCAGCCGTCTTCGCCGGCATGCTGGTGGCCTACCGGGCCCGCTGGATCCGGGCGACGCCGAAGTTCACCCGCTGGCTGACCGGAGCGCTGATCGGCGTGGTCGTGCTGATGGTGGTCAACCTGATCGGTGGTCTGATCGGGGGCGGCGACGGGCTCGGCCTGCGCAGCCCGAGCGCCGTCGGCATCGGATTCAGCCTGCTGTGTATCGGCATCGCGGCGCTGACCTTCATACTCGACTTCGACTCCATCGAGAAGGCTGTCGCGGGCGGTGCGCCGGAGCGCTTCGCCTGGTACGCCGCCTTTGGCATCGTGGTCGGCCTGGTCTGGCTGTACCTCGAGATCCTGCGCCTGCTGGGCTACGCACGACGCTGAGCCGGCACTGCCCCGATCCTGGCCTGAGTGTGGATCTGCTGGTCCGGCACACCCAGCGGCTCCGGGCCTCGGTCGCCGTCTGGTCGGCAGGCCGCTGGGCCGCCCCGCCGCACCCGCTGCCCGACCTGCTGCCCACGTCGAGCACGTGTGCCGGCGTGGCCCGGCATCTGGTCCAGCTCCTGGCCGATCTCGGTGCCGATGCCGAGCGGCGACCGCGCCGGCCGGTGCCGCCGCTCGACAACGACCTGGCGCTGCCCGACCAGCTGGTTGTAATGGCCTACGACATCGCGGCGGCTGAGCCGGCCGAACCACTGGTGCGGGCGGCGCTGGCCGAGGTGCTCTTGCACCGGGCCGAGATCGACGGGGCCCGGCCGGCCGGGGACGCGACCGAGGCGGTGCTGGGCCGCTCGGGCCGGCCCCAGGAGCTGTTGCGCCTCGCGGCGGCGCAGTGCCCGGCTCGCGCAGCCCGGTAGGCCGGGGCCGCCGGCCAGCGGCCGCAGCGCTAGGACAGCCGCTCGAGCACCATGGCCATGCCCTGCCCACCGCCGACGCACATCGTCTCCAGGCCGAAGGTCCCGTCGGAGGTCTGCAGGCCGTTGAGCAGGGTGCCGGTGATCCGGGCGCCGGTCATCCCGAAGGGATGGCCGACCGCAATCGAGCCGCCGTTGACGTTGAGCCGGTCGAGGTCGACTCCGAGATCCCGATAGCTGGGGATCACCTGCGCGGCAAACGCTTCGTTGATCTCGACCAGATCCATGTCGCCGATCGTCAGGCCCGCCCGGGCCAGTGCCTGCCGCGAGGACTCGACCGGGCCGAGGCCCATGATCTCCGGGGACAGCGCCGAGACGCCGGTCGCGACGATGCGGGCCAGCGGGGTGATGCCGAGCTCGCGGGCCTTGCGGTCGCTCATGATGACCACGGCGGCCGCGCCGTCGTTGAGCGGGCAGCAGTTGCCGGCCGTGACCGTGCCGTCGGGACGGAACACCGGCTTGAGCTCGCGGACCCCCTCGACGGTGACGCCCGGGCGCGGGCCGTCGTCGGTGCCGACCACCACGCCGGCAGGAGTCGTGACCGGCACGATCTCGCGCTCCCAGAAACCGTTGGCGATCGCCTTTTCGGCGAGGTTCTGGCTGCGGACCCCGAATTCGTCCTGCATTTCCCGGGTGATGCCCTTGACCTGGGCGAGGTTCTCCGCGGTCTGGCCCATCGCCAGGTAGATGTCGGGCAGCGCGCCGTCGTTGCGGGGGTCGTGCCACTGGTGACCGCCCTGCGCCGCCGCCTCCGAGTGCTGCTGAGCGTGGGCAAATGCCGGGTTCTCCCACCCGCCGCCGACCGCCGCTTGGGCGTCCGGCGGCAGCCCGTCGGAGTTGCCCCGGGCGTAGCGGCTCACCATCTCGACCCCGGCGCTGACGAAGACGTCGCCCTCCCCGGCTTTGATCGCGTGCAGCGCCATCCGCGTCGTCTGTAGCGACGAGGAGCAGTAGCGGGTCACGGTGACGCCGGGGAGCTGGTCGTAACCGAGCAGGATCGCGACGACCCGGGCCAGGTTGAATCCCTGCTCGCCCCCGGGCAGGCCGCAGCCCACCATCAGGTCGTCTATCTCGGCCGGGTCGAGCGCCGGCACCTTGGCCAGGGCGGCGCGGACGATCGTCGCGGTCAGATCGTCGGCCCGGAAGTCCTTGAGCGAGCCCTTGAACGCTCGGCCGATCGGTGAACGGGCGGTGGCAACAATGACGGCGTCAGTCATGGTCCCGACGTTACCGCGATCCCTCCGGCAGCGGGTCCGCCGGTCGCCCCGTCACCTGCCGGATCCGGCGCCGGAGCACCACCCAGCGCCCCCACGGGCCACGTTCCTGCCCCCCGACGGCCGTGCCGGAGATCTCGGTGCCCGGCTCCTCGACGGCCATCACGGCCGCCTCGGCCAGTGAGCTCACCCCGCCGGCGGCGGTCAGGACGGCCGACGGCTCCTCCTCCGGGAGCAGGCCCAGCGCGGCCGCGACGGAAGGCAGCAGCGCGGAGGCCACCCGCGCGTAGCCGGAGGCCGACGGGTGGAAGCCATCCGCGCTGAACATCACCCGCGGTGCGGCCGCGAACTCCGCCCCCAGGAGGTCGCCGAGTGAGACGGTACGGGCACCGGCCTCCACCACGGCGATGGTCTGCGAGGCGGCCAGCGCGCGGCTCCACCGCCGGGCCACCAGCCGCAGCGGCTGGGCGATCGGCTCGACCGTGCCCAGGTCCGGGCAGGTTCCGACGACCACGGCGACGCCGGCCTCCCGCAACGCGCGGACCGCCTGGGACAGGTGACGGACCGAGGTCACCGGCCGGACCCGGTGGGTCACGTCGTTGGCCCCGACCATGACCACGGCGACCTGGGGGTGCTGCTCGAGGACCGCGATCGCCTGGGTCAGCAGGTCGGCCGAGCGGGCGCCGACCACCGCTGCGTTGACCAGCCGGACCGGCCGGTCCGCGACGTCGGACAGGCCGACGGCGATCAGCGCTCCCGGTGTCTGGTCGGCCGTGTCCACGCCGAAGCCGGCGGCGCTGGAGTCGCCGAGCACGGTGAGCACCAGCGGCTCGGCCGTGGCCGTTGCTCCCGGCGGCAGCCCGTACACGCCGTCGGCGACCGGCGGCGCCGTGGTCGGCTCGCCGACGGTGCGGCGGGCCAGGCGCGCCTCGCCGGCCAGCACGCCGAGCAGCACCGCGCCGGCCGCCCCCACGGTCCCGCCGCCGTAGACGGCCGTCATGGCGACCCGGCGTGCCCGGCTGACCCGGCTCATCGTTCCCCCTCGACACACGCGACGTTTAGGCTTCGGGACGTGGACTACTACGAGTCACTGGTCGAGCTGGTCGGCAACACACCCCTGGTCAGGCTCAACTCGGTGACCGAGGGCCTGCTGCCCATGGTGCTGGCCAAGGTCGAGTACTTCAACCCTGGCGGGTCGGTCAAGGACCGTATTGCGCTGCCGATGATCGAGGCGGCCGAGGCATCCGGCGAGCTTGCGGCCGGCGGCACGATCGTGGAGCCGACCTCGGGCAACACCGGCGTCGGGCTGGCCATCGTCGCGCAGCGCAAAGGCTACCGCTGCGTCTTTGTCTGCCCGGACAAGGTGTCGGCCGACAAGGTCAACGTGATGCGCGCTTACGGCGCGGAGGTCGTGGTCTGCCCGACCGCCGTGGCGCCGGAGCACCCCGACTCCTACTACAACGTCTCCGACCGGCTGACCCGCGAGATCGCCGGGGCGTGGAAGCCCAACCAGTACGCCAACCCCAACAACCCGCTGTCGCACTACCACTGCACCGGACCGGAGCTCTGGAAGCAGACCGACGGCCGGATCACCCACTTCGTGGCCGGCGTCGGCACGGGCGGCACGATCAGTGGCGCCGGTCGCTACCTCAAGGAGGTCTCCGCCGGCCGGGTCCGGGTGATCGGAGCCGATCCCGAGGGCTCGGTCTACTCCGGGGGCAGCGGCCGGCCGTATCTTGTCGAAGGGGTCGGCGAGGACTTCTGGCCGGCGGCCTACGACCCCACCATCTGCGACGAGATCCTCGCGGTGTCCGACCGCGATTCGTTCGCGATGACCCGCCGGCTGGCCCGCGAGGAGGGGCTCCTGGTCGGCGGCTCCTGCGGTATGGCGGTGGCGGCGGCACTGCGGGTGGCGCACGGGGCGGCACCTGAGGACGTGGTGATCGTCCTGCTGCCGGACTCCGGCCGCGGCTATTTGTCGAAGATCTTTAATGACGACTGGATGTCGGACTACGGCTTCCTGCGCGGCTCCGGCGACCTGCTGGTGGCCGACGTCCTGCGCCGCAAGGGCGCGGTGATGCCGGAGCTGGTCCATGTCCATCCGACGGATACCGTGCGGGAGGCCATCGACATCTTGAAGGAATACGGCATCTCACAAATGCCCGTGGTCAAGGAGGAGCCGCCGGTGATGGCCGCGGAGGTGGTCGGCTCGATCAGCGAGCGCGACCTGCTCGACGCGCTGTTCGGTAGCCGGGCGCAGCTCGCCGACCCGCTGGAGCGGCACATGTCGGCCCCCCTGCCCCTGGTCGGGGCCGGGGAGCCGGTCAGTGCCGCGATGGCTGCCCTGGAAAAGGCCGACGCCGCCGTGGTCCTCGACGACGGCCGGCCCCGCGGAGTGATCACCCGCCAGGACGTGCTCGGGTTCTTAGCCGGTGAATGAAGCAGCCGGTGAATGATGCAGCCGGTGAATAGGCAGCGGCCGGATAGTCAGTAGGAGACGCCGGTCGCGTGCACCGGGCAGTAGCCGTTCGGCACCTTGTGCAGGTACTGCTGGTGGTAGTCCTCGGCGAAGTAGAACGCGCCCAGCGGCGCCACCTCGGTGGTGATCTGGCCGTAGCCGGCGCTGCTCAGGTTGCCTTGAAAGGCGTCCCGGGACTCCTGCGCCGCCTGTTGCTGGGCGTCGTCGGCGTAGTAGGCGGCGCTGCGGTACTGCGTACCGCTGTCGTTGCCCTGCCGCATCCCCTGCGTCGGGTTGTGGTTCGCCCAGAACACCTTGAGCAGGTCCGGGTAGCTGATCTTCTTCGGGTCGTAGACAACCCGGACCGCCTCGGTGTGACCCGTCCGACCCGAGCAGACCTCCTCGTACGACGGGTTCGGCGTGTACCCGCCGGCGTAGCCCACCGCGGTGGAGTACACGCCGTCGAGTTGCCAGAACTCCTGCTCGGCCCCCCAGAAGCAGCCGAGTCCGAAGACGGCCACCTCGTCGCCCGGCGGAACCTCTTGCAGGGACGTCCCCAGCACCGCGTGCCGGGCCGGGACGGCGATCTCGGCGTCCCGTCCGGGCAGGGCCTCGTCGGGGGCGGGCAGCGTCGTCTTATGCATGCCGAATAGTCGCATCTGTTACCTCCTGCTGGGGGAACGAGGCGGGGACCGCCGACTGTTCCCGCGAAACCGCTGGTCGGATCAATTAGCCTCGCGGCCATGAGTGCAGACGAGCACAGCTATGACACGGCTGGATTCGACACGCGGGCCATCCATGCCGGTCAGGAGCCCGATCCGGTGACCGGGGCGGTCGTGCCGCCGATCTATCAGGTGTCGACGTACAAGCAGGACGGCGTGGGCGGTCTGCGCGGCGGTTACGAGTACAGCCGCAGCGCCAATCCGACCCGGCGGGCCCTGGAGTCCTGCCTGGCCGCACTCGAGGGAGGTGCGGTCGGGCTGGCGTTTGCCTCCGGGCTGGCCGCCGAGGACTGCCTGCTCCGGACGGTGTGCCGGCCGGGTGACCATGTGCTGATCCCGGATGACGCGTACGGCGGCACCTACCGGCTGTTCGCCCAGGTTCTCGGCGCGTGGGGCGTCGATTTCACCCCGGTGGCGCTGAGTGACCTGCCGGCGGTCCGGGCCACGATCCGCCCGAACACCAAGGTGATCTGGTGCGAGACGCCGACCAACCCGTTCCTGCGGATCGCCGACATCGCCGCGCTGGCCGGGATGGCCCACGACGCCGAGGCGCTGCTGGTGGTCGACAACACCTTCGCCTCGCCCTACCTGCAGCAGCCGTTGCTGCTCGGCGCAGATGCCGTCGTGCACTCGACCACGAAATACCTCGGCGGGCACTCCGACGTGGTCGGGGGAGCCGTCGTCCTCGCCGACCCGGAGCTCGGGCAGCGGGTCGCGGTGCTGCAGAACTCCACCGGGGCCGTGTCCGGTCCGTTCGACGCCTGGCTGGTGCTGCGCGGGGTGCGGACACTCGGGGTACGGATGGATCGGCACTGCGCCAACGCCGAGCGCATCGCCGGCCTGCTGGAGGAGCATCGCCGGGTACGTGAGGTGCTCTACCCCGGACTGGCCGGCCATCCCGGCCACGAGCTCGCCGGCAAGCAGATGCGCGGGTATGGCGGGATGGTCTCCTTCCGGCTGCGCGACGGGGAGCCGGCCGCCCTCGACGTCTGCAACCGGGCGCGGGTCTTCACCTTGGGAGAGTCCCTGGGCGGGGTTGAGTCGCTGATCGAGCACCCGGCCCGCATGACGCATGCCTCGGTCGCCGGGTCGTTGCTGGCGGTGCCGCCCGACCTGGTCCGGCTCTCGGTGGGCATCGAGTCGATCGAGGATCTGCTGGCCGACCTGCTGCAGGCGCTGGGTTGACCAATCGGGGGTTGGCCGGGCCGGTCGTCTGCGCGGACTTCGGCTCGACCTTCACCAAGCTCGCCGTGGTCGACCCGGCCTCGGGAGCGATCCTGGCCCGGGCCGAGCACCGCACCACCGTCGACACCGACGTGCTCGACGGCTTCCGGGCGGCCGCCGCCGAGCTTGCTGCAACCCTGCCCAATGCCAACCTCTCGGACGTGCTGGCGTGCTCCAGCGCCGGCGGAGGACTGCGGCTTGCCGTGGTCGGCTATGAGCGGGTGATCAGCGCCGAGGCCGGCCACCGGGTCGCGCTGTCGGCCGGCGGCCGGGTGGTGCACGTCGCGGCAGGATGGCTGGACGCTGCGGCCGTGAACGGGCTGCGGGCGGCGGCACCCGATGTGGTGCTGCTGGTCGGGGGCACCGACGGCGGTGACGCCGATGTCGTCCTGCACAACGCCGCAGCCCTCGCGGCAGCCGGGCTCGGCGTACCGGTCGTCGTGGCGGGCAACGCTGCGGCCGCCCCCGACGCCGGCCGGCTGCTCCACGCGGCCGGCGTCACCGCGATCCGGACGGCCAACGTGCTGCCCGAGATCGGGGTCCTCGACCCGATGCCGGCTCGAAAGGCGATCCGGGAGGTGTTCATCGGAAATGTTATCGGCGGCAAGCACCTCTCGGCCGGCCCGGCCTTTGCTGCCATGGTGCGGGCCGCCACCCCCGACGCGGTGCTCGCCGGAGTGGAGGTCCTAGCCGATGTCGTAGGCGCGGGTCTGGTTGTCGTCGACATCGGCGGCGCCACCACCGACGTCTACTCGGTCGTCGTCCCCGACGCCGAGGACGCCGGCCTGCAGCGGGCCGCCGTCGAGCCGTTGTGGCGCTCCCGCACGGTCGAGGGCGACCTCGGCATGCGCTGGAGCGCGCCCGGGGTGATCGACGCCGCGGTCAGCGAGCGGCTGCTGGCGGCCGATGCATCGGGCCCTTTGCGTGCTGCGGCGGCGGCCCGGGCGGAGGACCCGGGCTGGCTGCCCGGCTCGTCGGAGGAGGCTGCCGTCGAGCTCCGGCTCGCCACGTTGGCCGCGATGGTGGCCCTGCGCCGGCACGCCCGCGGCCGTGACCTCCGACAGGTAGCCCTCGTTGTCGGGTCCGGCGGCGTGCTGCGGCATGCGCCGGCAGCGGAGTCGGAGTCGGTGATCGCGGCGGTGCTCGACGACCGGGCGGGGGGGTGGAAGCGACCGCAGCACGCGGCGCTGAGCGTGGACCGCGACTACGTGCTGGCGGCGGCCGGCCTGCTCAGCTTTGCAGATCCGGCCGCGGCGGCCCGCCTACTTCGCGCAACAGCAGCAGCTGCCCGCGCGACCTCGACGCTCACTTGCCCCATTGGAAGACCATGAAGAACAAAATGACCAGCCAGATGATCGCCACCACGGCCGACGTCGCCAGGATGCGACCGGCCTGCACCGGTGAATCCTGGCCGGCTTCCCGTCGGCGGAGAGCGGCCCGCTGGTCACGTTCGATGATCGCAAAGACGAGGACCATGGCCACCACGAACAGGGTCAGCGACGCCGAGACCCAGAACTGGTTGAAGGAAATCTTGCCGCGCACCAGGGCCAGGCCGAGCACCCCGACGAGTAGCGTGCCCAATCCGTAGAACTGCGTGGTGCGGTGCATGAGCTTCAGCGTCGTCGCCCCCTCCTCGCCCTGCCGGATGAGCCGCGGCGAGACGGAGGTCGCGAAGGTCAGCGGGCCGATGAGAAAGATGGCGGCAGCGATATGCAAAACCAGGAGGAAGTTCATGGGCCGGACTTTATCGGGAGCCGGCGCGGCCTCGACGCGACCGCAGGTAGTCGCTGACCACATAGTCGCCGAGCCGGTCCGGTCGCGGGGCCAGCACCCGTCCGCCGTTGCGCCGGGCCACCTCCTCGACGAAGTCGACCAACCGCGGCTCGTCGTCGAGCATGAACACGTTGATGGTCGCGCCGCGGCGGGTGCAGCGCTCCACCTCGGCGAAGGTGAGCTCCACGGTTTCGGCCAGCGGCGGCCAGCAGAAGATCGCCTGGCCGTTGCGGGCGAGGTGGGCCGTCGGCTCGCCGTCGGTGACGACGAGCACGACGGGCTCGGCATCGGGATGCCGGGCCAGGTGCCGGTTGGCCAATAGCAGCCCGTGTTGCAGATTGGTCCCCTGCACCATGTCCCAGGACAGCCCGGCAAGCTCGGCTGGTTGCAGCACGCGGGCGTAGTCACTGAAGCCGATGATCTGGATCGCGTCCTGCGGGAAGCGCGTGGTGACCAACGAGTGCAGGGCGAGGGCGGTCGACTTGGCGACTCCCCACGTCCCGCGCAGGGCCATCGAATACGACAGGTCGACCAATAGCGCCACCGCGGCACTGGTGCGGCGTTCGGTCTCCACCACCTCGAAGTCCTCGACTGCGAGCCGGACCCGGCCGGCGCCGGCGCCGGCACCGCGGGGACCGGACCGCCGGACGGCGTTGTGCAGGGTACGGACGACGTCGAGCGGTTGCTCGTCGCCGTACGCCCACGGGCGGGTCGATCCGATCAGGTCACCGGCCGCCCCGGCGTCGCGCATGTCGTGGCCGCCGCGGCCGCGGGCGTCCAGCCGGGAGAACACCCGCCGCAGTGCGGTCGACCCGAGCCGGCGTACGGCGCGCGGGGTGAGCTCGAGCCGTTCGCCCCGGCGCTGCAGGTAGCCCTGCCGTTCGAGCTCCCGCTCGATGCGCTGCAATGCCGCCACGTCGTCGACAGCCTGCCGGCCCAGCGCTCGCTCCACCTGCTCGGGATCCACATCGGCCAGGCAGGCGCCGGGATAATCCTGACCCAGCGCCGACTCGAGCTCGGCGAGGTCGGCCAGCTCCTCCAGAGCTGTGGTCGCCTCGCCCAGCCCCATGCCCTGGTCGCCGTCCAAGCGTTGCTTGCCGTTCCAGTCGAGGTCGGGCCGGGCGGTCCGCAGGCTGTGATGCAACCGGTCGATCTCGCTGGCAAGATCGAGGTCCGCCATGGCGCCGGACATCAGCTCGGCCAGCTCGGCGCGCTGCTCGGCCGACAGTGACTGCAGAAGTCGCTCCTGGGCCGCAGCCCGGCGGGCGAGCGCGTCGACCAGCTCGGCCAGGGTGCCCGGCTGTTCGGGAAAGAGCTGTCCGTGCTTGGCCATGAAATCGTCGAACTGCTCCTGGGTGTGCTCGCCGCGAGCGTCGGCGGCGAGCATTGCGTTCAGGTCGGCCAGCATCTCCTTGACGGCCTGCATCTCCTGCGGCGTCGCATTCTGCAGTGCGTCCTTCATCCCGCGGAACTGGCTGTCGAGCACCTCGCGGCGGAGCAGGTCGGAGATCTGCTCGTAGGTCTGCCGAGCCTCCGCAGACCGCCAGGCGTACTCCGCCAACTCCCGGACGGCGCTGGAGGTGTCCTTGGGCAGCGCATCCAGCTCGGCCTCGGCGAGCCGTGCTCCGTCGTCAGGATCGGGAAAGAGCGCCGTCCGTTCCAGCTCTACGGCTCGGTCGAGCAACGCGCGGACCTCCGCCAGCGTCCCGTCGAGGCGACCGCTCTTGCGGCTCTGCTTCTGGCGCCGGCGCACGTCCCGCCGGATGTCGTCCAGCCCACGCAGGCCGTCGCGTCCCCGCCGGAGCAGATCGCGCAGCGCCTCACTCGGGCTGCTGCCGTCGAGCACCTGGTCACCGATGGCGTCCAGCGCCTCGGCGACGTCGTACGGCGGCTCCAGTGGATCCCGGCCGCCTCGCCAGGACCCGTAGCGGTAACCCTGCTCACGCGGGCGCGGCTCGCGGCTAGCCGCCATAGAGGGTCCGCCCGTCGACCTGCTCCTTGGCCAGGCGCCGGTTGAGGTGCAAGCCCTCCATCGCGAACTCCACCGCTGCGGCGACCAGCCCGGGATTCTCGACCCCCTCGTCCACGCCCAGCCGGTCCAGGATCTGGGCCAGCCCGGGAACCGGGCCGAGCTGGCGCAGCAGGTCATGGGCAGGCACCAGATCACCTGTCTCGACCGTCGCGCCCTGGTCGAAGGTGTGCTGCAGCCCGCTCAGGTCGACGCCGGCCAGCCGGGCCCGAAACGTCTGGGCGACCGCGCGCCGCAACAGGTGCTCGAGCACCTCGAGCTCGCGACCGTCCTCGGTGTCCTCGAACTCAACCTTCCCGCGACTGGCCGGCACCACCGACGGCAGGTCCGAGACGCGGGCGACTGCGGCACGCTCGCCGGACAGGGCCGCCCGGCGGACCGCAGACGCGGCCAGCGTCTCGATCGCAGCGATGGCAAATCGCGCGCTGACACCGGAGCGCGCATCGACCTGCGGTGCCTCCCGTACCTCACGGGTGAACCGGGCGATCACCTCGAGCAGATGATGAGGCACGAGCGGTTCGGCATACCCGGCCGCACCGTCCCACAGCAACAGTGCCTCCTGGGCGATCAGGACCATCTCGTCGTCCAGGCTCAACGGATAGTGCGTACGCACCTCGGCCCCGAAGCGGTCCTTCAACGGTGTGATGATCCGGCCTCGGTTGGTGTAGTCCTCCGGATTGGCGCTGGCCACCAGCAGCAGATCCAGCGGCAGCCGGAGCTGGTAGCCGCGGACCTGGATGTCTCGTTCCTCCAATACGTTGAGCAGCGAGACCTGGATCCGCTCGGCCAGGTCGGGCAATTCGTTGATGCTGAAGATACCCCGATTGGTGCGCGGCACGAGGCCGTAGTGAACGGTTTCCGGGTCGCCCAGCGTGCGTCCTTCGGCCACCTTGATGGGGTCGACATCGCCGATCAGATCACCCACGCTGGTGTCCGGCGTGGCCAGCTTCTCGCCGTACCGCTGGTCGCGATGCCGCCATGACACCGGAGTGTCGTCGCCCCGGTCGCCGATGAGAGTCTGGCAGCGGCGGCACGCCGGCGCGTAGGGGTGGTCGTTGATCTCGCAACCGTCGACGACCGGTGTCCACTCGTCCAGCAGCCCGGTCAAGGTGCGGATCAGGCGCGTCTTCCCCTGACCCCGCTCGCCCAGCAGCACCAGATCGTGCCCGGCCAGCAGCGCCCGCTCGACCTCCGGCACGACCGTGCCATCGAACCCCACGATGCCCGGCAACGACGGCTGGCCGGAGCGCAGCCGGCCGACCAGGTTGTCGCGGACCTCGGCCTTGATCGGTTTGTACGTTTGCGCCGTCTGGCGGAGGGCGCCGAGGGTGGTCACTGCAGGTGTCGTCACGGCGCCACGCTACTTCGCGTCCCCCGCGCGCGCACAGGCTTCACCTAGCCACCAGGGCACCGCGGCCGTGTCCCATGCCTCGTGATACGGAGCTCGGCGACGTCCCCTCGCGTCACGCCCCGCCGACTCCAGAACAGCCCGGATGGCATGTCGATCAGCGGGCGCGCCAGGAGAGGTCTCCGGCCGCGCCACCACGATCGCCCGCGCGGGCCGTCCCGGTCGCCAGCGGACCAGAGACGTCGAGAGCGGGCTGGTCGCCCGCAGCCGGATCACCACATGCCCGAGGTCAAAGTTGCCGTGATTGCCGCCGGCATGTGCCCCGAGCGCGATCAGAAACGACCGCGCGTCGCCTTTGCGACCCAGTGCGGCCAGCTCGACGGCCGCCCGCGAACATCGAGGGCGCCCAGGGGACCACACTGCGCGCGCAATCCAACCGCTGAGTGCGGCGGGTGGGTAGGCCCATGAAGCTGCGAGCGCCTCCAACAACCGGTTGAGGTCCTCGGCACCGTGCGGGCCGATCCGGTCCACCAGACGTTCAGCCAGGGGGATGCGGCAGTATTCGAGATATCGATGAAACTTCCGCGCCGAATTGGCCGCGTCACTCAGGGTCCAGCGGTCGGCCCACTCGTCCTCGAGACGGACAATCGCCGCGTAGACCTGGGCCTGGGTCACCCGCTCAGCCAGCCGCGCCTCGCGGACACACTCACGCTTCTTTCGAGTCGTCAACAGCGTGCTCTCCAAGCGGACTGCCGTGCCTCGCGCGGCCGCGTTCTCAGCCGACGTGCGGGTGGACGCCCCTTCCCAGCGCCGATTCGCCGACTCCCGCACCGCTGCTGCCCGCCGGACAGTTGCCGCCGTCGTGTCGCCGACGATGGCGAGGCGAAGCTCCCAGCGCAGGCCGCAGAAGCCCAACAGCCGCTGCATGACGCCTACTGGCGGGTCGACGCGTCGCGCCTCGATGCGGGCTACGAACGACTGGGAAACGCCGGCCCGACGGGCCAGATCCCGTTGGCTCAGCCGGGCGACCCGACGACCATGACGCAGTGCAGCGACGGCGTCGAGGCCGGCGATCTCGCTGGCGCCTGCCGAGCGATGGCGTGCCGTCCTCATGCGATCTCCGTCCCGCTCGAGTCCCTGCCGCCGAACCTACGAGTTGAATCGCCCGACGACTCAACTCGCAGGTTCGGCTGTGGAGGGGAGCGCCTGCGGAAAACACTGTGGATGGCCGTCTGGTACCGGTCGGATCGTGGGCGGGGTGGGAGGCCGGGTTGCTTAATGGCAGGATCGCCGGTATGGCGACAGCAACCGGGCTCGTCGACCTGGCGGCCATCCAGGCGGCCCGAGAGTTGCTGATCGAAGTCACCCGGGTCACCCCGATGGAGGGCTCTCGGCCGCTGAGGGTGCTGGTGGGCGGTCCGGTTTTCCTCAAATGTGAGAACCTCCAGCGCGCCGGGTCGTTCAAAATTCGCGGCGCTTATGTGCGGATCGCTCGGCTCAGTAGCGAGGAGCGCAGCCGCGGCGTCGTCGCAGCCAGCGCGGGCAACCACGCGCAGGGTGTGGCGCTGGCCGCAGATCTGCTGGGCACAAGCGCGACGGTCTTCATGCCGACAGCGGCTGCGCTGCCCAAGGTCGCCGCCACGCGTGCCTACGGCGCGACGGTGTTCCTGAGCGGCGAATCAGTCGACGAGGCGCTGCAGGTGGCCTGCGACTTCGCCGAGCGCACCGGCGCGGTCTTGATCCATCCCTTCGATCATCCCGATATCATCGCCGGCCAAGGCACGGTCGGCCTCGAGGTGCTCGAGCAGTGCCCAAGCGTTCGCACGATAGTGGTCTGTACCGGCGGCGGAGGTCTCATCTCCGGCGTCGCCGTAGCGGCAAAGGCGCTCAAGCCCGACGTTCGGGTTGTGGGCGCACAGGCGCAGGGTGCAGCGGCCTGGCCGGGGTCACTTGCGGCCGGTTACCCGGTGCGGTTGGCGGAGATGGCGACGATCGCGGACGGCATCGCCATCGGGTCGCCCGGGCCGGTGACGTTCGCCCATGTGAGCTCGCTGGTCGACGACATGCTCACCGTGGCCGAGGAGTCGATCTCTCGGGCGCAACTGATGTTGCTGGAGCGGGCCAAGTTGGTGGTCGAGCCGGCGGGCGCGGCCGCTGTTGCTGCCATTCTCGACGACCCGACCCGCTTCGAGCCTCCGGTGGTCGCCATTTTGTCCGGCGGCAACATCGACCCGATTCTGCTGCTGAGGGTCATCCAGCACGGGATGGCGGCTGCGGGTCGCTATCTTGGGATCCGGCTCAGGATCAAGGACAGCCCGGGGTCGCTGGCTGCTCTGCTGTCCCTGCTCGCAGACCTCGGCGCCAACGTTCTCGAGGTAGAGCATCAGCGCACCGGGCCGAAGCTTCGTTTCGGTGAGGTCGAGGTCGCGCTTTCGGTGGAGACCCGGGGGACCGAGCACAGCGATGAGGTGCTGGCCGGCCTGCGGCAGGCGGGTTATCCGCGCGTCCTTGAATGAGCCGCGCGGTTCGTGGGCGCCGGGTCGTGGGGGATGTCGGTCGGTGCAGGGTCAGCTGGTGAAAGGCTTCACGTCGACGATGTCGACGGTTATCCGCCGGCCGTTGGGCGCCGAGTAGGTCACGGAATCGCCCACCGGGTGGCCGGTGATCGCAGCCCCCATCGCGGACTCGGGGGAGTAGACCTGAAGGTCGGTCGTCGCCCCGATCTCGCGTGAACCGACGAGGAAGGTCTCCAGCTCCTCGTCATGGTCGAAGCGCACGGTCACCACCATGCCCGGGCCGGCCGCACTGCCCTGGACGGGTGGTGAGCCGACCTGGGCCTCGCGCAGCAACTGCTCCAACTGACGGATGCGGGCCTCCTGCTTGCCCTGCTCCTCCTTGGCGGCGTGATAGCCACCGTTCTCTCGAAGGTCGCCCTCCTCGCGGCGGGCGTTGATCTCGTGCGCCACGTCCTGCCGCTTGCCGATCAGCTCGTCGAGCTCGCCCTTGAGGCGGTCGTAGGCCTCCTGGGTCAGCCACGTGACGGGCGCCTCATGCTCGGTTGTGGACACGTCGCTCCTCAAAGACCTCAGCTGGGATTCATCTTCAAGCTAGCACCGGCACCCGCCTGCGGCCTCCGGTCAACCCGCTTGGGCCGAGCAGCCGTACACCTCGCCGGTGTTGGCGCGGCCGTGGGTCGTCAGGGTGTAGGTCACGATGACGCGGCTCGGGCCGGCCGCGATGGGCACGCGTGCGCGGCCGACCTCTGCACCCCGGACATCCCGAGCCCGGAGCAGACAGCGGACCGCCTGGTCGGCGGGCCGGCTGACCTCGAAGGTGACCCGCACGCTTGCCGAGTCGATGCTGAAGCCGGTTACCGAGGCCTGCACGCCGCTGTTCTGGTTGCGGTAGGCCACCACGGCCAACCCCAGTGCCACGGCAAGGGCCAAGCTGGCAAGGACCGGCACCACCCAACGTTGGGCCGCGGGGCGCTCGCGGCGGCGGCCATAGCGGCCCGGCGGAAACACAGGGGTGGTCACGGTGGTTGCTCTCGCAGGAGTTGTCGGCCGGATGCGTCACAATCGTGACAGCAGCCGACCAGACCCGACGAGGAGCACCCACCGGTGGAAGTGCAGCTACGTCTGATGGCGGTCCACGCCCATCCGGATGATGAGTCGAGCAAGGGCGCCGCGACGATGGCGCGGTACGTCCATGAGGGCGCCGACATACTGGTCGTGACCTGCACCGGCGGCGAGCGCGGCTCGATCCTCAACCCGGCGATGGACCGGCCCGACGTATTGGCCGAGATCAGCGCCATCCGCCGGGCGGAGATGGAGCACGCCCGGCAGATCCTCGGCGTCCGCCAGCACTGGCTGGGCTTCGTCGACTCGGGTCTGCCCGAAGGCGATCCATTGCCCCCGCTACCCGAAGGCTGCTTTGCCCGGGTGGATTTCGGCGCGGCGGTCGGCCGGCTGGTACGCGAGATCCGCGGGCAGCGCCCGCACGTGATGACCACGTACGACGAGCAGGGTGGTTATCCGCATCCGGACCATATCCGCTGCCACGAGATTTCCGTTGCGGCATTCGACGCGGCCGGCGACCCCGACGCCTACCCTGGGCAGGGACAGCCCTGGCAGCCGCTCAAGCTGTACTACAACTTGACCTGGCACAAGTCGCGAATGCTTGCCCTGAACGAGGCGCTGCTGGGCATGGGCCTGGAATCTCCGTACGCGCAGTGGCTGGCCGAATGGGTCGACAAGCCGGAGGACGCCGACCGGTTGACCACCCGGGTCCCGTGTGCCGACTACTTCGCGGTTCGGGATCAGGCGCTGATCGCCCATGCCACCCAGGTCGACCCGACCGGCCGCTGGTTCGCGGTGCCGCTGGAGCTGCAGAAGTCGGCTTGGCCGACCGAGGATTTCCAACTCGCCCGCTCGCTGGTGGACTCGCCGCTGCCCGAGGACGACCTGTTCGCCGGGATACGTGAGCGGGTCAGCGCATGCTGATCCTTGCGGCGACCGACCAGCCCGGCCAGGCCGGCCCGCTCGGGCTGTTCGTCATCGTGCTGCTGGCCGTCGCGACGCTGCTGTTGGTGCGGTCCATGCGCCGGCACCTGCGCCGGATCCCCAGCAGCTTCGACCCATCGGGCCCCGCCAGTTCGGGCCGTGGCGAGCCTGCCGCGGATGATCCCGCCGACGACCCCACGTCGCCGTCGGCCTAGCGCCCCGGACGCCCCGGTCACTCCGGCTCCGAGCCGCCGGAACGTCCGCGCTTCACCTCACTTCGCCGCCGTTTGCCCGACAGCCGTTTTTCGCGGGCACCGCGGGTCGGCCTGGTCGGCCGTCGGGGCGGCGGCGGCGGGGCTGCCGCCGCCGCGAGGAGGCCGGCGAGTCGCTCGCGGGCGGCGGACCGGTTGGCCAGTTGTGACCGCTGCTCGGCGGCCACCACAATGAGCACGCCGCCTACCAATCGGCCGGCCAGCCGCTCGCGCATCCGCTCGCGCATCCAGCCGGGCAAGGCGCTCGACCGGCCGAGGTCGAAGGAGAGCTCGACCCGGGTGTCGCTGGTGTTCACCGATTGCCCACCGGGTCCGGACGACCGGGAAAACCGCTCCTGTAGCTCACGACCTGGGATGCTCAGCCGGGCGGTGACCGGCAGATCATCGGGCATGCCACGAAGATATGCCTCAGAGCAGGGACAGCTGGCCGGCATCGGTGCGCTCGGTGGCCGGCGGTCGCACCTGTCGTCGCTGGGTGGCCGACGGGCCACGGGTCGGCCTCCCCGGAGTCATGCCGAGTGTCGTGGCTAGGGCGTATACCCGGCCGGTCACCTCGTCGCAGTAACTGCGTGGGGCGTACGACCCGCGTCCGTAAAGCTCGCGGTAGCGCGGAATCAGTGTCGGGTGATGGGTCTCGAGCCAGCCGAAATACCACTCGCGGGCGCCGGGCCGCAGGTGCAGCACCAGCGGGGAGATGTGCCGGGCGCCGGCGGCGGCGATGGCCACCACCGTTGCCTCGAGCTGCGCCGGCGAGTCGGTGAGGAACGGAAGCACCGGAGCCATCAACACGCCGCAGCCGAGGCCGGCGTCGCTGAGGGTGCGGCAGACCTCGAGCCGCTTCGCCGGGCTGGGTGTCCCGGGCTCGACGCTGCGCCAGATGTCGCGGTCGAGGAACCCGACGGACGCGTTGATGCTGACGCTGGTGACCTCCGCCGCCTGCTCGAGCAGGTCGAGGTCACGCAGGATCAGCGTGCCCTTCGTGCGGATGGAGAACGGATTCGAAGCGGCGGTCAGCGCCTCGATGATGCCGCGCATGAGCCGGTAGCGCCCCTCGGCCCGCTGGTAGCAGTCGACATCGCCACGTGCTCACCTCGCCAGGAGGGCCGAGCCAGCTCCTTCCGCAGCAGCGTGGCGGCATTGACCTTGACCACCACCCGAGAGTCGAAGTCGTGCCCGGCGTCGAGATCGAGATAGGTATGGGTCTTGCGCGCGAAGCAGTAGACGCAGGCGTGGGTGCAGCCGCGGTACGGATTGACCGTCCACTCGAAGGGCATCCGCGACTGCGCCGGCACCCGGTTGAGCAGGGAGCGGGCCTGAACCTCGTAGAACGTCATGCCGCGGAACTGCGGGGTGTCGTAGCGCCGGACGACCGCGCCGGCCCCGAACAGCGCGCCCGGCAACTCGTCGGCTACGTCCTCGGTCGCCGGCCCGAGCTGCATGCTTTCCCATCTCATATTCACAATGAGAACATATGTTCGAACGGAGGACCACCCTCGTGACACGATGGACCGGTGACGCTCCTGATGCCGACCGGCCGCCGGCGCGGACTGCGGTTCGGTCTGCTCGGGTTTCCGGTCGAGGTCGACCTGTCGTTCCTGATCGTCCTGGCCTTTCTCGGCTACGCCGCCCTGAGCCGCGGCCTGGCCTTCCTGGCTGCCTGGGTGGTGATCGCGGCGGTCTCGGTGCTGGTGCACGAGCTCGGTCATGCCGTCGCCGCGCGGGCGGCCGGCGCCCATCCGCACATCTCACTGGTGGGCTTCGGTGGCCTGACTACGTTCGAGCAGCCGACGGGTGGGCTGTCCCGCGCCCGGAGCATCGGGATCAGCCTGGCCGGGCCGGCGACCGGCCTGGTGCTGGGCGGGGGGCTGCTGTTGCTGCGCCGATCGGCCGACCTCGACCCGTTTTCCCTAGGCGCCTACGCCCTGTACGCGGGCGTCTTTGTCACTCTGGGCTGGGGGCTGCTCAACCTGCTGCCTATCCTGCCTTTGGACGGCGGCAACGTGCTGGTCGAGCTGCTCCCCGGCCCGCCGGCCCGCCGGATTCGTCTCGCGGCGGTGGTGTCGATCGCTTGTGCGCTGGGCGCCGCGGTCGTTGCGCTGCTGACCGGCCAGGTGTATGCGGCCCTGCTCGCCGGCTGGTTGGCCGTCGGCAACGTTGCTGCGGTGCGGGCTCCCCGGCCGGCCCTGCAAACGGGTGCACCGCCGGCGACTGCACCGCTCAGCCCCGAGCAGCTCGGCCGGCGGGCGCAGGACTCGCGCGCAGTCCTGTGGCTCATCGACCAGGACCGGCCGGCGCAGGCGCGCCATCTCGCGGATACCGCGCCGGCCGGCATCGACCCGTCGGTGGTCGGTGTCCTGCTCGTCGCACTGGGCGACGTCGAGCGCGGCACCGAGGTGGTCGTCCGAGCCTGTGCCGATGCACCCCAGGATCCGCTCCGACAACAATGCCTGCAGCGCCTACAACCCCGAGGGTGAGGAACAGCGTGGCAAATCGGCTGGCCGGCTCAACGAGCCCGTACCTGCTGCAGCACAAGGAGAATCCAGTCGACTGGTGGGAGTGGTCGGCCGAGGCGTTCGCTGAGGCGCGGCGCCGTGATGTGCCGGTCCTGCTGTCGGTCGGCTACGCCGCCTGCCACTGGTGCCACGTCATGGCGCACGAGTCCTTCGAGGACGCCGCCACCGCCGAAATCGTCAACGCCAACACTGTCGCCATCAAGGTCGACCGTGAAGAGCGACCCGACGTCGATGCGGTTTACATGGAGGCCACACAGGCGATGACCGGCCAGGGCGGCTGGCCGATGACGGTGTTCCTCACCCCCGCGGGCGAGCCCTTCTTCTGCGGGACGTACTTCCCGCGCGAGCCATTCGGCCGGCTGGTGCTGGCCGTGTCGACCGCCTGGCGGGATCAGCGCGACGAGGTGGTCCGGCGCGGCAGGACCATGGTCGAATCGCTGGTCGGTGCGGGTGCCGGCGCCGGTCAGGCCCCGGCCGGGCCGCCGTTGACTCCGGCGAGGCTCGACAGGGCGGCAACGACCCTGTCCAGGGGCTACGACCGGGCCAACGGCGGCTTCGGCGGCGCGCCCAAGTTCCCCCCCTCGATGGTGCTGGAGTTCCTCCTGCGCTATGCCGCCCGGACCGGCGATACCGGGGCGCTGAGCATGGTCGAACACACCGCGGAACAGATGGCCCGCGGCGGGATCTACGACCAGCTGGCCGGTGGTTTCGCCCGCTACTCCGTCGACGCCCGCTGGGTGGTGCCGCACTTCGAGAAGATGCTGTACGACAACGCGTTGCTGCTGCGGGTCTACCTGCATCTGTGGCGGGCGACCGGTTCCCCGCTCGCCCGCCGCATCGCTGAGGAGACAGCGGATTTCCTGCTCCGCGACCTGCGCACTCCCGAGGGCGGTTTCGCCTCGGCGCTTGACGCCGACACCGACGGGGTCGAGGGCCTGACCTACGTCTGGACGCCGGCGCAGCTGCAAGAGGTGCTGGGCCCCGAGGACGGCAGCTGGACCGCCGAGCTGTTGCAGGTGACGGCCGCCGGCACCTTCGAGGCCGGCGCGTCCACCTTGCAGCTGCCCCGTGACGCGGCCGACCCGCAGCGGTGGGCCGCGATCCGCAGCCGGCTGCTGGCGGCGCGCGGCGACCGTCCCCAGCCGGCCTGCGACGACAAGGTCGTGGCCGCGTGGAACGGCCTGGCGATCGCGGCGCTGGCCGAGTGCGGGGCGCTGCTCGACCGGCCGGCCGACGTGGCGGCCGCTGCGGCTGCGGCCAGCCTGCTCCTGGACCGGCAGCTGCTTGCCGGCCGGCTGCGTCGGGTGTCCCGAGGGGGCATCGTCGGCGCCCACGCCGGCGTGCTCGAGGACTACGGCGACGTCGCCGAGGGCCTCCTCGCCCTGCATCAGGTGACCGGTCAGCCGCGGTGGCTGGCCGCGGCGGGCGAGCTTCTGGACACGGTGCTCGCCCACTTCTCCGACGGCGAGGGCGGCTTCTTCGACACCGCCGACGATGCCGAAGCCCTCGTCCGGCGCCCACAGGATCCCACCGACAATGTCACGCCCTCGGGGGCGAGCGCGGTGGCCGGCGCGTTGATCGGCTTCGCCGCCCTGGCCGGATCGGAGCGCCACCGGGCCGCCGCGGAGGCCGCCCTGAGCCGGGTGACGGTGATCGCCGAGCAGCATCCGCGGTTCGCCGGCTGGGCCGCCGCAGTAGGTGAGGCGGCGGTGGCCGGACCGCTTCAGGTGGCCGTCGCCGGCGGATCGGCCGAGCTCGAACGGGCCGCGCGGATGGGCACCTCGCCGGGTGCCGTCGTGGTGGCCGGCGAGCCGGATGCGCCGGGCGTACCCCTTCTGGCGTCGCGCCCACTGGTCGGCGGGCGTCCCGCCGCGTACGTCTGTCGGGGCTTCGTCTGTGACGCGCCGGTGACGACGGTGGGCGGTCTGGCTGCGGTCATGGGATAGCCGCCGCGGCAGGCCGCGTCCCCACTAGGCTGACTCTTCCCGAAGTCGGGACAGGCTGGATACCCCAGGTGAAAAGGAGCGGGCGCGATGCGTGCGGCGGTTTTCGAGGGTCCTGGCAACGTCCGGGTGCAGACCGTCCCGGACCCGCAGGTCGAGCTGCCGACCGACGCCCTGGTCCGGATCACGCACGCCGGCATTTGCGGCAGCGATCTGTGGTCCTATCGCGGCTACGGCTCCCGGGCCCCCGGCCAGCGCATCGGACACGAGTTCGTCGGCGTGGTCGAGGCGGTGGGTGCCGATGTGAGCACCGTGAAGCCCGGCGACGTCGTGGTGTCGCCGTTCGTCTGGTCCGACGGCGTCTGTGACTACTGCCGGGCCGGTCTGCAGACGTCGTGCGAGGGCGGCGGCGTATGGGGCGAGCCGGGCTCCGACGGCGCGCAGGGCGAGGCGGTCCGCGTGCCGTACGCCGACGGCACGCTGGTCATCGTGCCGAAGTCGCTGCACGGGGTAGAGGAGCGGGTGCTTCCGCTGGCTGACGTCATGTCGACCGGGCATCACGCGGCAGTCTCGGCCGGTGTCCGGGGAGGCTCCCGGGTGGCGGTGATCGGCGACGGGGCCGTCGGGCTCTGCGCCGTGATGGCGGCCCGGCGGTTGGGTGCCCAGCGGGTGCTCATCCTCGGCCACCACTCGGCCCGGTTGAAGCTGGCGTGGGACTTCGGCGCGACCGACGTTGTCAGCGGTCGGGGAGAGGCCGCGGTCGAGGAGGTCATGGCCCTGACCGGTGGCGTGGATGCGGTGCTGGAGTGCGTCGGTGCGCAGGGGGCGTTCGACACCGCGATCGCCATCATCCGCGACGGGGGCACCATTGGCTACGTCGGCGTGCCGCACGCGGTGGACGGGCTCGACATCGGTCGCCTGTTCGGCCGCAACATCGGGCTGCGCGGGGGCGCCGCACCGACCCGGGCCTACATCCCGACCCTGCTGACCGACGTGAGCAACGGAACGCTGGACGCAAGCCCGATCTTCGACCTCACGATCGGCCTGGACGAGGTGTCGGCCGGCTACCAGGCGATGGACAACCGAAGCGCATTGAAGGTGCTCATCCGGCCATGACCGGCCCGGGAGATCGGATCGCCGGAGATCGGATCGCCAGGTATCTTCTAGCTCCGATCATCGAGGAGGCACCGTGTACGAGGTGAAGGCCAAGGGCGTCGAGTGGAACCCCACCGACGAGCGGCTGCGGCAGCTCGCCGAGCAGATGCCGAACGCGCAGCCGACCGAGTTCGGCAACCTCAACGTCAAGGCCCGGGTCGATTCGCGCAGCAAGGCCTCCACGTTCGTCGTCGACGACTCGACGAATGAGACCAACCAGACCATCAGCCGTGAAGAGTACGACCGCATCGCCGCCCTGCAGGACGCCTACATCGCCGAGCAGGAGATGGTGGTCGTCGACGGCTACATCGGCTCGGACCCGCAGTTCCGTACCCGCGCCCGGCTGGTGATCGAGTCCGCAAACGCCAACGTCGCCGGCATGCAAAAGCAGCTCTACTACGGGCTGGGCAGCCCCGACGAGGCCGACTCGGAGCCGGCGACCACGGTGGTGTACACGCCGAATCTGGCGATCCCCGGCTATCCCAACGACCGGCTGATCGCCGTCGACCTCACGGCCGACGTGACGCGCGTCCTCAACTCGGACTACTTCGGTGAGTCCAAGAAGGGCGGCCTGCGCATGTGGAACAACATCGTCTTCGAGCGGGGCGGTCTTGCCCTGCACGCCGGCTGCAAGGTGATCCCGGTCGACGGTCAGCGCAAGACGATGCTGATCGTGGGCCTCTCGGGCACCGGCAAGACGACCACCACCTTCACCAAACAGCTCGGCAGCCAGCCCGTCCAGGACGACTTCGTCGCCCTGATGCCGGAGGGCAAGGTCTATACGAGCGAGAACGGTTGTTTCGCCAAGACGTTCGGTCTCGACCCGGAGTTCGAGCCGGCGATCTACAACGCGACGACCAAGCCGGACGCCTACCTGGAGAACGTCTCGGTGTCCGACGACGGCACCGTCGATTTCTTCGACACCAGCTATACCAAGAACGGCCGCACCACCTGGCCATTCTCCTACGTCGACCCGGCTGATCCGGCCGACCTCGAGCCGGCTGAATTCCTCCTCATCCTCAACCGCAACGAGAACATCGTGCCCGGCGTGGCTCGGCTCGACCGGGCCCAGGCGGCCGCGTACTTCATGCTCGGCGAAACCCAGGGCACCAGCGCCGGCGGCAAGGACGAGGAAGGCAAGGCGCTGCGGGTGCCGGGCACCAACCCGTTCTTCCCTCGGGCGATGGCCGACATGGGCAACCGTTTCCTTGAGTTGATGGACAGCCACCCGATGCAGGTGTTCGTGCTCAACACCGGCCGGGTCGGCGGCCCCGACGGCGACGAGCGGAGCAAGAAGGTGAAGATCCCCCACTCGTCGGCGTTCGTACAAGGCATCGCTACCGATTCGATCGGGTGGGAGGCCGATCCCGATTTCGGCTACGAGGTCGCCACCAGCGTTCCCGGGATCGACGACGCCGAGATCCTGCAGCCGCGCCGGCTCTACGAGCGGCAGGGCCGGACCGACGAGTACGCCCAGCGGGTCGAGCAGCTCAAGGCCGAGCGGGGCGACTACCTGTCGAAGTTCGCGGGCCTTGACGAGGCGATCGTCAAGTCGGTCGGCTGAGCGCTCGACAGCTTCACACCTTCCTGAGTGCGCATGCCGTTCGGCGGGGCGGGAGGCAGCCTCCGTCGGCGTAGTGTCCAATCCGTGGGTCTGCGCGACTTCCTCTACCCGGTGTACGAACGGCGCCTGCTGCGCGAGCTGCGCGGGCGCCAGCTTCCCCGGCACGTCGGGGTGATCCTGGACGGCAACCGGCGGTGGGCAAAGGCCAGCGGTGTCGGCGACATCAACGCCGGCTACCGGGCCGGCGCAGGCAAGATCGCCCAGGTGCTCGGCTGGTGCGACGAGGCCGGCGTGGAGGTCGTCACGCTGTGGCTGCTCTCGACCGACAACCTCGCCCGGCCGCCGGCCGAGCTCGAGCCGCTGTTGGGCATCATCGAACGTGTCGTCGAGGACCTGGCCGGCCCGCGCCGGCGCTGGCAACTGCGCATCGTGGGCGCCCTCGATCTCCTCCCCGGCGACAGTGCCCGCGTCCTCAAGGAAGCCGCGGAAGGCACGGCCGGGCGTCCCGGAGCCATGGTCAATATTGCGGTGGGTTACGGGGGGCGCCGCGAGATTGCCGACGCCGTCCGGGCCTTGCTGCACGAGCACGCCACCCTGGGCACGTCCATCGAGGCGCTGGCTGACGTCCTCAATGTCGACCACATCGCCGAGCATCTCTACACCCGCGGCCAACCCGACCCGGACCTGGTCATCCGAACGTCCGGTGAGCAGCGACTGTCGGGATTCCTGCTGTGGCAGAGCGCGCACTCGGAGTTCTACTTCTGCGATGCGTACTGGCCCGACTTCCGGCATGTGGACTTCCTGCGGGCGCTGCGGGACTACGCGGCGCGGCACCGCCGCTTCGGCGGCTGACCGAATAGCCGCTTCGGCGGCTGACCGAAGAGCCGCTTCGGCGGCTGAGCAATTACTCGCGTGTCGCGCCGGTCCGGCCCCGGCGCCGTCGTACGGTCGGCTCGTGACCGCGCGCCGCACCTACGTCCTCGACACCTCGGTCCTGCTCTCCGACCCGGCCGCGCTCGGTCGCTTCGCCGAACACGATGTGGTGATCCCGCTGGTCGTCGTGGGGGAGTTGGAAGCCAAGCGGCACCATCCCGAGCTCGGGTGGTTTGCCCGTCAGGCGCTGCGGATGCTCGACGACCTACGGATCCGTCATGGCCGGCTCGACCAGCCGGTTCCGGTCGGCGACGTCGACGGCACGGTACGGGTGGAGCTCAACCACGCCGACTCCGGCGTCCTGCCGGCCGGCCTGCGACGCGACGACAACGACAGCCGCATTCTGACCGTGGCCGGCAACCTGGCCGCCGAGGGTCACGACGTGGTCCTGGTGACCAAGGATCTGCCGCTGCGGGTCAAGGCGGCGGCGATCGGCCTGGTGTCTGATGAGTACCGCGCGGAGCTCGCCGTCAGCACTGGTTGGACCGGTCTGGCCGAGGTCGACGTCACCGATCTGGACCTGGCCGCGCTGTATGGCGCTGAGCGCGCCGAGATCGAGGCCGCTCGTGAGCTGCCCTGCCATACCGGCCTGGTCATGCTGTCCGGGCGGGGCTCGGCGCTAGGACGGGTGACCGCGGACAAGTCGGTCCGACTCGTCCGCGGTGACCGTGAGGCGTTCGGCCTGCACGGCCGTTCGGCCGAGCAGCGGATCGCGTTGGATCTGCTGCTGGATCCGGAGGTGGGCATCGTCTCCCTCGGCGGCCGCGCCGGCACCGGCAAGTCGGCGCTGGCGCTGTGCGCCGGTCTGGAGTCGGTGCTGGAGCGCGGCTTGCACAAGCGGGTCGTCGTGTTCCGGCCTCTCTACGCCGTCGGCGGGCAGGACCTCGGGTACCTTCCCGGCAGCGAGGGCGACAAGATGGCGCCCTGGGCGCAGGCCGTCTTCGACACCCTCGGGGCCCTGGTATCAACAGCTGTCGTCGATGAGGTTCTCGGCCGCGGCATGCTCGAGGTGCTGCCGCTCACCCACATCCGCGGCCGTTCGCTGCATGACGCCTTTGTCATCGTCGATGAGGCACAGTCGCTGGAGCGTGGGGTCCTGCTGACCGTGCTCTCCCGCATCGGTCAGGGGTCGCGGGTCGTGCTCACCCACGATGTCGCCCAGCGTGACAACCTGCGGGTCGGCCGTCATGACGGCGTCGCCGCGGTCATCGAGGCGCTGACCGGTCACCCGCTGTTCGCCCACATCACGTTGACCCGGTCCGAACGCTCGCCCATCGCCGCCCTGGTCACCGAGCTGCTGGGCGACCCGGTCATCTGATTTGACACCGCGTGGCCCGTTAATCACCCTGTGTCCGATAGCGCGCGGAAAAACTGTGGCCTGGCACACGATCGGGCCGCCCAGCGTGACTTCTGCAGCCGAGTCGGCCAGGGTCTAGGAGACCTGTTCATCGCCGGGCGCCCTAGTGGCGTCGCGGCCGGGTGCCATGACAACCGGTGCCCGAGCACCCAGCCCGCGCAGCCAAGCGGACCGGTGCCGGCGGACACGTGCGCCCTGCGGGGCCCCGTGTCGCCTATGACGGAAGGAATACAGCACGTGAAACGCATGCATATTGCGGCGATGACCCTCGCCCTGGTCGGTGTGTCGACCGCCGGCGCGATCGCCGCCACCGACCCGGGTAGCCCCCGTGGGGAGCGCACCGCCGTCTCGGAGTCGATGGTGTACGTGCCGCGGCGGGTCGTAGCGCCCCGGCAGGACATCCTGGAGAGCGCTGCCGCGAAGCGCGCAGCTGCCGCGGCCCGGGCTGCGGCACAACAAGCCGCCCAACGCGCCGCAGCCGCCAAGGCGGCGACCGCCCGAGCTGCGGCGGCTCGCGTTGCCGCCCAGCGACTGGCGGCCCAGCGGGCCGCGGCGACTCGCGTTGCCGCTGCACGTGCCGCTGGTGCACGGGCCAGTCGGTCTACGGCCCGCGCACCGATCGCCGGTGGCAACCCGAGGGCGATCGCGGCGGGCATGCTGTCGGGCTTCGGCTGGTCAGCCGGCCAGTTCGGCTGCCTGGACTCCCTGTGGAGCCGGGAAAGCGGCTGGCGGGTCAACGCGGCCAACCCCTCCGGTGCCTACGGCATCCCGCAGGCGTTGCCCGGGTCGAAGATGGCTGCCTACGGCAGCGACTGGGCGACCAATCCCGCCACCCAGATCACCTGGGGTCTGCACTACATCGCCGCCCGGTACGGCTCGCCCTGCAGCGCCTGGGCCCACTCGCAGTCCAACGGCTGGTACTGAGCGCGGCGTCGGCTCCGCTGGCGCTACTCCGCCGGCGTCGGCTCCGCCGGCGCTACGGTCATTGCGAGCACGTCTAGGGCGGCGTCGAGTTGCGCCGCGGTGAGCCTGCCGTCCCGGACGTACCCCCGCTCGTCCACGACCTCGCGGATCGTCTTCTGCTCGGCCAGTGACGCCTTGACGACCCTGGCCGCTTCCTCGTAGCCGAGATAGGCGTTGAGCGGCGTGACCACCGACGGCGAGCTTTCGGCATAGGCGCGGCACCGCTCGACGTCGGCGGTGATGCCGTCGACACAGCGGTCGGCGAGCAGGCGGCTGATGTTGGCCAGCAGCCGGACGGACTCCAGTACGTTACGCGCGATCACCGGCAGGTTGACGTTGAGCTCGAAGTTGCCGGCCGCACCGCCAAAGGCCACCGCTGCGTCGTTGCCGACGACCTGCGCCACCACCTGGCAGACCGCCTCGGGGATGACCGGGTTGACCTTGCCGGGCATGATCGACGACCCGGGCTGCAGGTCCGGCAGGTAGATCTCGGCCAGTCCGGTGCGCGGCCCGGAGGCCATCCACCGCAGGTCGTTGGCAATCTTGTTGAGGGTCACCGCGATGGTGCGGAGCACTCCCGACGCTTCGACCAGTGCATCCCGCGACGCCTGTGCCTCGAAGTGGTCGCGGGCCTCGGTCAGCGGCAGCTCCAGCTCCGCAGCCAGCCGGGCAATGACCCGCCGGGCGAAGCCGGGCGGGGTGTTGATCCCGGTGCCCACCGCCGTACCGCCCAGCGGCAGCTCCCCCACCCGGGACAGGCAACCCTCGACCCGCTCGATGCCGATCCGCACCGCGGTGGCGTATCCGCCGAACTCCTGCCCCAGGGTGACCGGCGTGGCATCCATCAGGTGGGTGCGGCCCGATTTCACCACCTCGGCGAACTCCGTGGATTTGCGCTGAAGCGACGAGGCGAGGTGGTCGAGGGCGGGCATGAGGTCGCCGGCCAGCGCCGTAGTGGCCGCGATGTGCATCGCCGAGGGGAACGTGTCGTTGGAGGACTGTGACGCGTTGACGTGGTCGTTCGGGTGCACCGGCCGGCCGAGCGCCTCGGTAGCCAAAGTGGCGATGACCTCGTTGGCATTCATGTTTGTCGACGTGCCCGAGCCGGTCTGGAAGACATCGATCGGGAACTCGCCGTCCCACCGGCCGGCGGCCACCTCGGTGGCCGCTGCCTGCACCGCACCGGCGATCGTCTCGTCGAGCACGCCCAACTCGGCATTGACCGCGGCGGCCGCGGACTTGATCGCGGCCAACGCGTGGACCAGCGCCGGGTCGACCCGCCGGCCGGAGACCGGGAAGTTCTCGACGGCGCGTTGGGTCTGGGCCCGCCACTTCGCCGCGCGCGGCACCCGTACGTCGCCCATCGAGTCGTGCTCGATGCGGTAGTCCTGGTCAGCCAACGGGCGCCTGTCTCAGCCCTTTTGCGGCGTGCCCAGCGGCGTCTTGCCCTCCGCCTTGACCTTCTTGGCGGCCCGCTTCTCCTTCAAGGTCTTGCCGACCTTCTTCTCGCTGGGCTTCTGTTTCGACTTTTCGGCCATGACTGCTCCTTCTGGTTCCGCTCGGGTCAGCCGTGATGGTGGTAGTCGATGCTGCTGTATGCCCGCAGTTTGGTCAACGAGTGCTCGCTGTCGACCACCCTGATAGTGCCACTGCGGGAACGCATGACGATGGACTGGGTGCTTACCCCGCCGGGGCGGTAGCGGACCCCGCGCAACAGCTCGCCGTCGGTGATGCCGGTGGCGACGAAGAACACGTTGTCCGACCGGACCAGATCGTCGATGTGCAGCACCCGCCCCGGCTCGTGACCGGCGTCGAGGGCGCGCTGGCGTTCGGCATCGTCCTTGGGGTGGAGCCGGGCCTGCTGGGCGCCGCCGAGGCACTTGATGGCGCAGGCAGAGATGATGCCTTCGGGTGTGCCGCCGATGCCCAGCAGCAGATCGACGCCGGTTCCCTCGCGGGCGGCCATGATCGCACCGGCCACGTCGCCATCGGTGATGAACTTGATCCGCGCTCCGGCGGCGCGGACTCGACCGATCAGACCCTCGTGCCGGGGCCGGTCCAGGATGCAGACGGTCACGTCCTCGACCTCGCCGCCCTTGGCCCTGGCCACGGCGCGGACGTTGTCGACGACCGGAGCCTCGATGTCGACACTGTCGGCCGCCTCGGCGCCGGTCACCAGCTTGTCCATGTAGAACACCGCGGACGGGTCGTACATCGTGCCGCGCTCGGCCACTGCGAGCACTGCGACTGCGTTGGGCATCCCTTTGCTCATCAAGGTGGTGCCGTCGATGGGATCGACGGCGACGTCGCACTCCGGGCCGGTGCCGTCGCCGACCTCTTCGCCGTTGAACAGCATCGGGGCTTCGTCCTTCTCGCCCTCGCCGATCACGACGACCCCCCGCATCGAGACCGTGCCGATCAGCAGGCGCATGGCGTCCACGGCGGCGCCGTCGCCGCCGTTCTTGTCGCCGTGACCCACCCAGGGCCCGGCGGCCATCGCGGCGGCTTCGGTGACCCGGACCAGCTCCAGCGCCAGGTTGCGGTCGGGGGACTTGCGCTGGACGGCCAATTCAGCCGGCAGGTCGGTCATTGGCGCCTCCTCGTGGATCGAGCCGCGGCCGGCGGTGCTGACACCGGTCCACATCCTGGCAGAGTGGGCGCATGAGCGTCCGTCCCGACCTGCACCAGGATCTGCTGACCCACCGGGCCGACTATCCCGTACTGGCGCACTCGACGTACCTGGTGAACAACTCTCTCGGCGCGATGCACCGGGGGAGCGCCGAGCGGCTGGCGGAGTACGCCGCCGTCTGGGCCGACCGCGGCGTGCTGGCCTGGCACGACTGGATCCCGGAGATGACCCGGGTCGCCGACCTCGCCGGCGCGATCATCGGCGCGCCGCCGGGCACCACCGTGTTGCGGCAGAACGTCGCCGACCTGTTGGGCGCGGTGGCCTCGGCGCTTGACTTCAGCGGCCCGCGTAACGGCGTCGTCTACTCCGACCTCGACTGGCCCGGGAGCCACTACCTGTGGTCGGAGCAGCAGCGGTACGGCGCGCAGGTCACCGTGGTCCCCTCGGCCGGCGACGGGGTGCATCTGGACGTGCAGCGGTTGGCCGACGCCATCGACGAGCGGACGCTGCTGGTACCGATCTCGCTGGTGCTCTTCCGCTCGTCGACGCTGGTCGACGTCCGGCCGGTCATCGAGCGCGCCCACGCCGTGGGTGCCTTGGTGCTGCTCGACGCCTACCAGGCCGCCGGCGTGGTGCCGGTGGACGTCACCGGCCTCGACGTCGACCTGTGCGTCGGCGGCTCGGTGAAGTACCTGTGCGGGGGGCCGGGCGCCGGCTGGCTCTACGTCGCCCCGCGGCTGGCCGACAGCCTGCGACCGGCCGACGTCGGATGGTTCGGCCACCGCGCGCCGTTCGATTTCTCCTTTGACCCGATCGACTACGCACCCGGTGTGGCCCGGTTCACCGGCGGCACCCCGGGCGTGCCCGCGGCCTACGCCGCCTCGGCCGGTTATCAGGCGATCCTCGACGTCGGCGTCGCGCGCATCCGGGAGCGCTCCGTCTCGCTGACCCAGCCGTTGCTGGAGGCCGCTCTCGACCGTGGCTGGACGGTGCGCTCGCCGCTGGAGCCCGAGCAACGCGGCGGCCACGTGACGATCGACCCCGGGGACGCCCAGCACGTGTACGAGGAATTGGCGGCCCGCGGCTTCATGGTCGATTACCGTCCCGGTGCCGGCCTGCGGATCGGCCCGCACTTCTTCAATACCGCCGATGAATGCGCCGCCGTGGTGGAGGAAACCGCCCGCATCGCGAAGGAGGGCTGAGTGTCGCGGGTCGACGCCGCGCCGGGCGCCGCCCGCGGTCGCGGACGGCAGAGCCTGCGGGACATGATGTTGTCGATCACGGTCATCATGGCGATCGTCGGCGTGGTCGTCATCTTTCAGCAGCGCGGCGCCCAGCGGCTCAACGTGATCGACCCCACCTCCGTCTACGCCGGCGCCCGCAACGCCGCCACCTACCCGGTGCGCACGCCGCACCTGCCGTCGAGCTGGCGGGTGACCAGCGCCCGCACCCAGCCGTCCGCGGACGGCCGGCTGACGCTGCGGGTCGGGCTGCTCACCCCGAAGGGGCAGTACGCCGGACTCGTGGAGAGCGATCAACCGCCCGCCGATCTGCTCGGGCACGAGCTGTCGCCCGACGTGCGCACGCTCGGGGTGGTCACCGTCGAAGGCGTGCCCTGGCAGCGGCTGCCGGCGCCGCAGAAGGGCGATCGGGCCATCGCCCGGACGCTGGGTCGAGTGACGTACCTGGTCTCCGGAAGCGCCGGACTGCCAGAGCTCGAGGTACTGGCCGGCTCGCTGCGTTAGTCGGTCGGGTCGCCGGTGGCCCGGGACAACCGCTCGCGGGCGCCGTCCAGCCAGCGCTGGCAGACCGCGGCCAGCGCCTCGCCCCGCTCCCACAGGGCGAGGGACTCCTCCAGCGAGACGCCGCCGGCCTCCAGCCGGCGCACGACCTCGGCGAGGGTATCGCGGGCCTCTTCGTATCCCAGCGATTCCGGCTGTGCGCCTGGTGATTGCGGGCTCGGCTGATCCGGCATGCTAGCTCGCCTCCACTCGTACGTCGATGTCGCCGCCGGCCAGCCGTACCCGCAGTGCCTCGCCGCCTGCCACGTCGGCCGGGTGCCGCACGACTTGGCCCTGCCGGCGTTGCACCACGGCGTAGCCCCGGCGCAGGGTGGCGGCGGGGCCGAGTGCGCCGACCCGGGCCCGGGTGTGTTCGAGGTCGGCGGCGGCGTGGTCCAGGCGGCCACCCAGCCCCCGCCGGAGCCGGTCGCGCAGCACCAGGATGTCGGTGGCCCGGCCGCTGACGAGGCTGAGTGGGCTGGCCAGGACCGGCCGGCTGCGCAGGGTGTCGACGCGGTGCTGCTCTGCGTCGATGCGCGCCAGGACGGCGCGGCGCAGCCGCCGCACCGCGTCGTCGACGCTGCGCTGCTGCTCGCCCACATCGGGCACCACCCGCTTGCCGGCGTCGGTCGGCGTGGAGGCCCGGAAGTCGGCGACGAAGTCGAGCAGTGGGGTGTCGCTCTCGTGACCGATCGCGCTCACCACCGGAGTACGGCAGGCCGCAACCGCCCGGCACAGCGCCTCGTCGCTGAAGGTGAGCAGGTCCTCCACTGATCCGCCGCCGCGGGCCACCACGATGACGTCGACCGTGTGGTCGGTGTCCAGCGTCCGGAGCGCCTCGATCACCTCGCCGGCCGCGCCGGCACCCTGCACCGCGACGTTGGCCACCCGGAACTGCACCGCCGGCCAGCGGCCCCGGGAGTTCTCCAGCACGTCGCGCTCGGCGGCGCTGGCCCGGCCGGTGATGAGGCCGACCTTTGCCGGGAGGAAGGGCAACGGACGTTTGCGCCCCGGCTCGAACAATCCCTCGGCGGCGAGGACCACCTTGAGTGCCTCGAGCCGGGCCAGCAGGGCGCCCACGCCGACCGGGCGGATCTCGCTGGCCCGCAGGTGCAGCGAGCCCCGGGCGGCGTAGAACTCCGGCCGCGCCCGCACCACGATCCGGGTGCCCTCGCCCAGCGGCGGGACGACGTCGGCGTACACGGCACGGGAGCAGGTGACCGACAGCGAGATCGCGGCGGCCGGGTCCCGCAGGGTCAGATAGACGGTGGTCACGCCCGGTCGGACGGTGAGCTGGGCGACCTGGCCCTCGACCCATACTTCGCCGAGACGGGCCACCCAGCCGGCGATCTTTTGGACGACCGTACGCACCGGCCACGGCTGCTCCGGGCTGCTGGTCTCGGCCACGATGGGTCAGCCTATGCGGGTGCATGCCGCAGCGCCCTGTCTCCCCGGGTGCTGGCGTGGCCGGCGGGCGGGGCCTTGCGCTGCAGCGCGGCCGTACCCTGGAGCCATGGAAACCGACGCCAAGCGCGTGCTGTTGGCCCGGCCGCGCGGCTACTGCGCCGGCGTGGACCGCGCGGTGGTCACCGTCGAGAAGGCGCTCGAGCTGTACGGCGCGCCCGTCTACGTCCGCAAGCAGATCGTCCACAACCTCTACGTCGTGCGCAAACTCGAGGCGCGCGGGGCGATCTTCGTCGATGAGGCCGACGAAGTGCCCGAGGGCGCGCTGGTGATCTTCTCGGCGCACGGGGTGGCGCCCGTGGTGCATGAGCAGGCGGCCCGCCGGAGCCTGCGGACGATCGATGCGACCTGTCCGCTGGTGACCAAGGTGCACGTGGAGGCGCGCCGCTTCGCCGCCGACGAATGCGACATCGTGCTGATCGGCCACGAGGGTCATGAGGAGGTCGTCGGGACGACCGGACAGGCTCCCGACCGGGTGCACCTGGTCGACGGTCCGGCCGACGTCGAGGCGCTCGAGGTGCGCGACCCGGCGAGGGTGGCCTGGCTGTCGCAGACCACCTTGTCGGTCGACGAGACGATGGCGACGGTGGCCGCCCTGCGCCGGCGCTTCCCGGCGTTGATCGACCCGCCCAGTGACGACATCTGCTACGCCACTCAGAACCGCCAGGTAGCCGTCAAGGAGATCGCGGCCCGCTGCGACCTCGTGCTGGTGGTCGGATCGACGAATTCGTCGAACTCCGTCCGGCTGGTCGAGGTGGCGCTGGACGCCGGCGCGCCGGCCGCACACCTCGTGGAGACGGCCGCGGCGATCGACGCCGGCTGGTTGGCCGGCGTGAGGTCGGTCGGCCTGACCAGCGGCGCATCGGTCCCCGAGATCCTCGTCGATGAAGCGCTGGCCTGGTTGGCGGCCCAGGGTTATTCCACCGTCGAAGAGGTGACCTCCGCCGAGGAGCATCTGGTCTTCGCCTTGCCGCAGGAGCTGCGCCGCGACCTGCGAGCTGCGGCCGGCTGACCCGCCGCACTCCGACCCGCGGCACGCCGGGTAACCGCGGCTCGGGCGGTCAGCCACCGACCTGCCGCTGCCCGCCCCGCGCCTGCTCGGGAAGCGCGATCAGCGCATCACTCGCCGAGGCGACCAGCTCCGGTGCCTGCAGCTGCCGGGCCACCAGCTCGACCTGCGGCGGGCTGGTCAGCTCCTCGTCGGTGACCTGCAGCTCGCTGAGTTTGCGAGCCGTGACCAGCACCCGTCCCTCGAGCGATCCCACCGACTGGTTGTAGGCCTTGACGGCATTGTTGAGCTGGCCGCCGAGGCGGCTCAGGTGGCCCCCCATGGTGGCCAGCCGGCCGTGCAGCTCACGGGCCAGCAGGTGGATGTCGGCGGCGTTGCGGGCCAGCGCCTCCTGGCGCCAGGTGTAGGACACCGTACGCAACAGGGCAATCAGGGTCGCCGGCGTGGCGATGACCACGTTGAGCGCAAATGCCTGCTCCAGCAACGTCGGGTCCTCCTCGAGCGCGGCATTGAGGAAGGCGTCGGCCGGCACGAACATCACCACGAATTCCGGAGTCGGCGCGAAGTGCTCCCAGTACGCCTTGGCGCCGAGCTGTTCGATGTGGGTGCGCAGGTGCCGGGCATGCGCCTTGAGCCGGGCCGCCCGGGTCGCCTCGTCGCGCGCCTCCATCGCCTCCAGGTAGCCGCTGAAGGCGACCTTGGCGTCGACAACGACGTTCTTGCCGCCGGCCAGGCGCACCACGACGTCGGGGCGCAGCGACCCGTCGGCGGTGACCACGTTGACCTGCTCGGAGAAGTCGCAGTGCTCCACCATGCCGGCCGACTCGACCACCCGGCGCAACTGCATCTCGCCCCACCGGCCGCGCACCTGCGGCGCCCGCAGCGCAGTCACCAGCTGAGACGTTTCCAGTTTGAGCTGCTCGCTGGTCTGGCGCATCGTGCCGACCTGCTCGACCAGGCTTTGGTAGGCGCTTATCCGCTGCCGCTCCACCGACTGCAACTGGCCCTCGACCTTGCTCAGCGAGTCGCGCAGCGGCAGCAGCAAGGCGTCGATCGCCTGCTGTCGCTGGGCGAGGTCGCCGCTGGCCTCCGTCGTCGCCTGCTTCAACCGCGACTCGGCCAGTGCCACGAACTGCTGGTTGTTGTTGCGCAGCGCCTCCGCCGACAGTGCGGCAAAGGACTCCTTCACCGCGTCGGTGGTCCTGCGGTGGTGATCGAGGGTCGCCTGCAACGCGGCCACCTCGGTCTCGGCCCGCCGGCGCTCGTCGGCGACCAGAGTGAGGTCACGACGCAGACCGTCGCGCTCAACTTGCAGTGCGTCGCGCTGCGCCGCCACCGCCGCCGACCCTCCCCGCGCCATGATCAGGCCGAGCCTGGCGCCGGCGGCCAGCGACACCAATGCGATGAGGAGCCCCGCGGCGGCGAGACCAAAAGTGTTCATGCGGAGATCGTGACAGCGGGGTACGACAAAACCGGTGAGCGACGCGGCAGGAAGGTGGTCGCCGGCCCGCTCCGTAGACTCGGGCAGTGAGCCTCACCCTCGGCATCGTCGGTCTGCCCAACGTCGGCAAGTCAACCCTGTTCAACGCGCTGACCAAGAACGACGTCCTCGCCGCGAACTATCCCTTCGCCACCATTGAGCCCAACGTAGGCGTGGTCGGGGTGCCTGACGAGCGGCTCGGCGTCCTGGCCGGGATGTTCAACAGCGCCAAGGTCGTGCCGGCCGCCGTCTCCTTTGTCGACATCGCCGGCATCGTGCGCGGCGCGAGCGAGGGCCAGGGGCTCGGCAACAAGTTCCTGGCCAACATTCGTGAGGCAAGCGCCGTATGCCAGGTCATCCGCGCCTTTCACGATCCCGACGTCGTCCACGTCGAGGGTGTCGTCTCACCGAAAAGCGACATCGAGACCATCAATACCGAGCTGATCCTGGCCGACCTGCAGACCGTCGACCGAGCTGTGCCGCGGCTGGAGAAAGAGGCCCGCATCCTCAAGGCGCGTCAGCCGGCGTTGACGGCGCTGCGGGAGGCTCGCGACATCCTGGACTCCGGGCGCACCCTTTATCGGGCCGGCGTCGATCCCGAGCCGCTGCGCGAGCTGACGCTGCTCACCACCAAGCCCTTCCTGTACGTGTTCAACGTCGACGAGGCGGAGCTGGCCGATGCTGCCTTCCTCGACGAGATGCGTGCCCTGGTCGGGCCGGCTACCGCCGTATTCCTCGACGCCAAGGCCGAAGCGGAGCTGATCGAGTTGCCAGAGGAGGAAGCTCGCGAGCTGCTCGAGTCGATCGGGCAGAGCGAGCCCGGCCTGCACCAGCTGATCAGGATCGGCTTCGCCACTCTCGGCCTGCAGACGTACCTCACCGCGGGGCCGAAGGAGACGAGGGCTTGGACAATCCCCCAAGGGGCCACTGCCCCGGAGGCGGCAGGCGTCATCCATACCGATTTCCAGCGGGGATTCATCAAGGCCGAGGTGGTGTCCTACGGCGACCTCGTCACGGCGGGCTCCATGGCGGCAGCCCGGGCCGCCGGCCGGGTGCGCATCGAGGGTAAGGACTACCTCATGGCCGACGGCGACGTCGTGGAGTTCCGGTTCAACGTGTAGTTGCTTGCGATGCGTAATCGGCCTCCTGGTTCCCCGGCGGCAGCAACTCGGGTAACGTGCTTGAATGAGCCAAATCATCACCTACCAGCGCCGGCTGGGCGTCATCGCCGCCGTGGCCGCGCCGCTGCTGATCGCCAGCGCCCTGGTCGCCCGGGCGGACGCACCGCCTGCGCCTCCACGAGCCACCGCCGCCGTGACCACCGCGGCCACCGCAACCACCGCGTCGTGGAACTCTCATGTGTCCTGCCGGGCCACCGTCACCACCTTGGCCAAGGTGCTCGGGACCCAGCGGGGGTCGCTCGGCGGAGCCACCTTTGCCGGTGGCGGATTCAAGCCGGGCGTGCCCGACCGGCGTGACATCACCCCGCCGTGCAGTGTGAACGGGGTTCGCACCCTGGTCGAGTTGCACCGGGTCAAGATGGGCAGCTGCCACAGCATCAACAGGGATGGCGACTGGACCTGCACGGTGACCGACCCCACCGCGACCAAGCGGCCGGCCGACCTCAACCACATACACATCGAGAACGACGGCAACTTCCGTGCGGCGCACTGGAGCCAGGCCGACCCTCCCGGCGGCACCCTGCTCGACGTACAGGGCTTTGTCTTCTGGGACCCCAGTCATACGACGAAGGGCTGGCACAATCATTCCGGCTGGGAGCTGCACAGCTTCACGGCCTGGCGGCACGCGAAGTAGCACCCCCTCTCGAGACGGGCGCGATCAATCATGCGACGACGCGGTTATCCGACCGGTCCCTTCGGCTATCGCCAGTACGGCTACCGGCCCTACGGCCGGTCCTACGGCGGCCGAGGTGGCGGGTCGTGCCTGCGCGACGTCTTCCTGCTCGAGAGTGGGTGCTGCCTGGCCGAGGCTCTCGGGGACAGCTGCCTGCTTGGGCTGGTCCTCGCCGGCCAGTGGCTCGCCACACTGACGAAACCCGGCCGGCACCGCAGTCCGGGCAGTCCCGGCCGGACCGCGGGCGAACCACCGCTGGTGGCTGCGATCCGTGTCTACCAGCAGCAGATCAGCCGGCGGCGGCGGCCGTGCTGCCGGTTCACCCCCAGCTGCTCGGAGTATGCCGCCCAGGCGCTCCTGCGCCACGGCACGGTGCGCGGCGGCGGGCTGGCCGTCCGCCGGCTGTGCCGCTGCCGTCCCTTCGGTCGTCGCGGGCCGGATCCGGTGCCGGCTCGCTGACTGCTCGTTGACGCCTGCGTGCCGCGGCTCAGGACAGGTCGCGGTCCGGATCCTGCTCACGCGCATTGCCGGGCTCGGGCTCGCCCGGGGCGGCGTCGGGCAGCGGCACCTGCGGGGTGCCCTGGGCGCCGGCCGGCACCCCCATGAACTCGGTGGCCGCCCCGTGCTCACCGGCGGCGGATGGGCCCTCGTGGCCCTCGTCCCGGCTCGCCGACACCGCATGCGAGCTGATCACCTCGTCGGGCGCCGGCAGCGGCGGCTCGCCCCTCACCTGGCGGGTGACGGTGTCGATCTCCGACGCCAGCGCGATGTCCTTGGCCGTCACACCGCCGTCGGAGTGGGTCGACAGCGTGAAGCGGGTCTCCTCACCCGACCGCTCGACGTCGGGGTGGTGGTCCATGGCGTCGGCGGTGACCGCGATGCGCTCGGTCACCTCTCGATGCTCGGCGTCGGTGAGCGTGGCCGTGCGGGTCAGCCGGTCCTGGCCACCGGCCCAATCCGGCAGGTTGGTGAGCGCGTCCTCGATGAGATGGGCGTCCAACAGTTCCGCCATGGGCTCCTCCTCGGCTGCGCCGTATCACTTCGGTAGCGCCCATCATGCCCGGTCTCGCGCAGCGCTGGGGTGGCGACCTGCTGCTGGTGGCGGAGCTACGGCGTGTGCTCACCATCGGTTGACGTGTTCCGGCGGCGGATCTTGTTGCCCAGCCAGACCAGCGGGTCGTACTTGGTGTCGACGACGCGCTCCTTCATCGGAATGATCGCGTTGTCGGTGATGTGAATGCCCTCGGGGCACACCTCGGTGCAGCACTTGGTGATGTTGCACATGCCGAGACCGGCCTGCTCCTGTGCCATCCGCTTGCGGTCGTTGGTGTCGAGCGGGTGCATGTCGAGCTCGGCGTAGCGGATGAACAAACGCGGGCCGGCGAAGGACTTCTTGTTTTCCTCATGGTCGCGGATGACGTGGCAGACGTCCTGGCACAGGAAGCACTCGATGCACTTGCGGAACTCCTGCCCGCGCTCGACGTCCATCTGCGCCATCCGGTACGTCCCGTCGGCCTCGCGGGGCTTCGGGGCGAAAGCGGGTAGCTGCTTGGCTTTCTCATAGTTGAACGAGACGTCGGTGACCAGGTCGCGAATGACCGGAAAGGCGCGCAGCGGGGTGATCGTGATGGTCTCGGCGTGGTCGAACAGGTTCATCCGGGTCATGCACATCAGTCGGGGTCGGCCGTTGATCTCTGCACTGCACGAGCCACACTTGCCGGCCTTGCAGTTCCACCGGATAGCCAGGTCACCGGCCTGGGTCGCCTGAATGCGGTGCAGGACGTCCAGGACGACCTCGCCTTCGTTGACGGCCACGGTGAAGTCGATCAGGTCACCGCCGTCGATGTCGCCTCGCCAGACCCGGAAATGCGCGTCGTAGGGCTCCATCAGCTGCTGGTCTCCTTGGCTTCGGCGAACAGCGGGGCGAGCTCCGAAGGCATCTCGGGCAGCGCCTGCCTGGTCAACGTGAGCTGGCCGTCGTCCTCGCGCAGGATGAGGTTCAGCTTGCCCCAGGAGAGGTCGGCCTTGGGGAAGTCGTCGCGGGTGTGACCGCCGCGGCTCTCCTCGCGGGCCAGCGCGGCCGCCGCAATGCATTCGGAGACCTTGAGCATGTTGGCGATGTCGATGGCCAGGTGCCAGCCGGGGTTGTACTGCCGGTGGCCCTCCACCGTCAGGTGCCGGGCGCGTTCCTTCAATGCCGCGATCCGCACCTGCGCCTGCTCGAGCTCACCGGCGTTGCGGATGATGCCGACCAGATCGTTCATGGTCGTCTGCAGGTCACTCTGCAGCGCGTACGGATTCTCCCCGCCGTCCTCCTCGAACGGTGCCAGGGCGGCCTTGGACGAAGCGACCACGTCGGCGTCGGCGACCGCCGGCCGGTCCGGCCCGAGCTTGGTCGCGTACTGCGCGGCGGACAGGCCGGCCCGCCGGCCGAAGACCAGCAGGTCCGACAGCGAGTTGCCACCGAGCCGGTTGGCCCCGTGCATGCCGCCGGCGACCTCGCCGGCGGCGTACAGGCCGGGTACGCCCGACATCGCGGTGTCGGGGTCCACCTCGACTCCGCCCATCACGTAGTGGCAGGTCGGCCCGATCTCCATCGGCGTGGCGGTGATGTCGACGTCGGCCAGCTCCTTGAACTGGTGGTACATCGAGGGAAGCTTCTTGCGGATGACCTCGGCCGGCCGGCGCGAGGCGATGTCGAGGAACACCCCGCCGTGCGGCGACCCTCGACCGGCCTTGACCTCGGCGTTGATCGCGCGGGCCACCTCGTCACGCGGCAGCAGCTCGGGCGGCCGGCGGTTGTTGATGTGGTCGTCGTACCAGCGGTCGCCCTCCTCCTCGCTCTCGGCGGTCTCGGCCCGGAACATCTCCGGGATGTAGTCGAACATGAACCGCTTGCCCTCGGAGTTGCGCAGCACGCCGCCGTCGCCGCGGACGGACTCGGTGACCAGGATGCCCTTGACCGACAGCGGCCAGACCATGCCGGTCGGGTGGAACTGAACGAATTCCATGTTCAGCAGGGCCGCCCCGGCCTGCAGGGCGAGGGAGTGTCCGTCGCCGGTGTACTCCCAGGAGTTCGAGGTCACCTTGTAGGACTTGCCGATGCCGCCGGTCGCCAGGATCACGGCCGGCGCGTCGAAGCAGACGAAGCGCCCGGACTCGCGCCAGTAGCCGAAAGCGCCCGCAATCCGGCCTGTGCCGTCGCCCTCCCGGCCGCCGGATTCCTTGAGCAGCCGGGTGACCGTGCACTCCATGAACACGTCGATGCCCAGTGCCACCGCGCGCTGCTGCAGGGTGCGGATCATCTCCAGGCCGGTGCGGTCACCGACATGGGCCAGCCGCGCATAGCGGTGGCCGCCGAAGTCGCGCTGGGAGATCAGCCCTGCCTTTGTCCGGTCGAACAGCGCCCCCCACTCCTCGAGCTCCCAAACCCGCTCGGGAGCCTCCTGGGCGTGCAGCTGCGCCATCCGCCAGTGGTTGAGCATCTTGCCGCCGCGCATGGTGTCGCGGAAGTGCACCTGCCAGTTGTCCTCGCTCCATACGTTGCCCATCGCCGCCGCGATGCCGCCCTCGGCCATCACGGTGTGCGCCTTGCCCAGCAGTGACTTGCACACGATCGCGGTCCGGGCGCCCTGCTCGTGCGCCTCGATGGCCGCCCGCAGTCCGGCCCCGCCGGCCCCGATGACGACCACGTCGTAGCTGTGTCGCTCCAGATCGGGCATCAGAAGAACCTCAGATCGGTGATCGTGCCGCTGGCGACGAGGCGTACGTAGAGGTCGGTCAGCGCGACCCACACCAGCGAGACCCAGGCGATCTCCATGTGCCGGGCGTTGAGCTTGGACAGCTGGGTCCAGACCCAGTAGCGCACCGGGTGCTTCGAGAAGTGGGTGAGCCGGCCGCCGACGAGATGGCGACAGGAGTGGCAGGAAACCGAGTAGCCCCAGAGGAGAAAGGCATTGATCAGCAGCACGAGGGTGCCGACCCCCATGTGGAACCAGCGGCCCTGGTGGTCACGGAAGGCGATGATCGCGTCGTAGGTCAGCACGACGTTGAGCAGCGTGCCGAGGTAGAAGAAGTACCGGTGGATGTTCTGGACGATCAGCGGAAACCGGGTCTCACCGGTGTAGCCCTTGCGCGGCTCGGCGACGGCACAGGCGGGAGGCGAGAGCCAGAAGGCGCGGTAGTAGGCCTTGCGGTAGTAGTAGCAGGTGAGCCGGAAACCGCCGGGGATCACGAGGATGAAGACCGCCGGCGACAGCGGCCACCAGGTGCCCAGCCAGGACAGGTGCGGCGCGCCGTGAGATCCCGGCGCGGTGCCGCAGCCGGCCGACAGGCACGGTGAATAGAACGGGGAGATGTAGGGCTCGGCGAAATAGTTGCGGTTCGCGAACGCTGCCCAGGTCGCGTAGATGACAAAGGACAGCAACACGATGAAGGTGATGAGCGGCTGTACCCACCACCGGTCGGTGCGCAGGCTGCGGGCCGTGATGCGCGCACGCCCCGGCGCTGTCGTGCCGGCTGTCGTCATGCAGGGCGCCTTTCGCCGAAGCGGGGAATCGTTGACAGGGTATTGAAGCGGCCGGCGCTTCGTGCAGGGTGCGACCCCGATTGCGGGAAATCTCACATGGCCGCAGCCGTCCCGTACACTCAAGAGCAGGCAAGTGCGAGCTGTCCGCGCGGCCATCCTCATCTATCTGCGGTTCGGAGTCCCGGCGTGCCCTCCAGAGACGACCTGCGCAACGTCGCGATCATCGCCCATGTCGACCACGGCAAGACGACTCTGGTCGACGCCATGCTCTGGCAGTCCGGCGCCTTCCGCGCGGGTGCCGACATCGACGACCGGGTGATGGACTCGATGGATCTGGAGCGTGAAAAGGGCATCACGATCCTGGCCAAGAACACCGCGGTCCGCTACGCCGGCACCACGATCAACATCATCGACACCCCGGGGCACGCCGACTTCGGCGGCGAGGTGGAGCGCGCGCTGTCGATGGTGGACGGTGTCCTGCTGCTGGTCGACGCCAGCGAGGGGCCGCTGCCGCAGACCCGGTTCGTGCTGCGCAAGGCACTCGCCGAGCGACTGCCCGTCGTACTCGTGATCAACAAGGTGGACCGGCCCGACGCGCGCATCGCCGAGGTGGTCGACGAGACCTACCAGCTCTTCATCGACCTCGACGCCGACGAAGAGCAGATCGACTTCCCGATCGTCTACACCCAGGCCCGCAGCGGGCAGGCGTCGACCACCCGGCCCGACGACGGCACGTCACCGGCCGGCGAGGACCTTAAGGAGCTTTTCGAGGTGCTGCTCGACACGGTGCCGGCGCCGGAGTACGTCGAGGGAGCGCCGCTGCAGGCCCACGTGACCAACCTCGACGCGTCGCCGTACCTGGGCCGGCTTGCCTTGTGCCGGGTGCACAACGGGACCATCCGCAAGGGCCAGCAGGCCGCATGGTGCACGGTCGACGGAACCGTGACCCGGGTCAAGATCACCGAGCTGCTGATGACCCGGGCGCTGGATCGTACGTCGGTCGACGAGGCCGGACCGGGCGACATCGTGGCCATCGCTGGCATCCCGGAGATCACGATCGGTGAGACCCTCGCCGACCCCGACGACCCGCGGCCGCTGCCGGTCATCACGATCGACGAGCCGAGCCTGTCCATGACGGTCGGCATCAACACCTCACCGCTGGCCGGGCAGAGCGGCAAGAAGCTCACCGCCCGGCTGGTCAAGACGCGGCTGGAGGCCGAGCTGGTCGGCAACGTCTCGATCCGGGTACTGACCACCGAGCGCCCGGACACCTGGGAGGTGCAGGGGCGCGGCGAGCTGCAGTTGGCGGTGCTGGTCGAGATCATGCGGCGGGAGGGCTTCGAGCTCACCGTGGGCAAGCCGCAGGTGGTCACCCGGCTCATCGACGGCACCCTGTCCGAGCCGATGGAGCGCCTCACCATCGACGCACCGAGTGACTACCAGGGCGTCCTGATCCAGCTAATGGCGCTGCGCAAGGGGCGCCTCGAGCAGATGGTCGATCACGGCACCGGCTGGGTGCGGATGGAATACCTCGTGCCGGCGCGCGGGCTGATCGGCTTCCGTACCGAGTTTCTGACCGAGACCCGCGGCACCGGGCTGCTGCACCACGTCCACGAGCGGTACGAGCCGTGGCACGGCGAGCTGCGCACCCGGCCGACCGGCAGCCTGGTCGCCGATCGCCGCGGCCCCACCACCGGCTTCGCGTTGTCCAACCTGCAGGAGCGGGGCACGATGTTCGTGCCGCCCGGCACCGAGGTGTACGAGGGCATGATCGTCGGGGAGAACTCGCGCGCCGACGACATGGACGTCAACCCCACCAAGGAAAAGAAGCTCACCAACATGCGGCAGTCCTCCAGCGACGTGCTGGTGCCGCTGATCCCGCACCGGGCCCTGTCGCTCGAGCAGGCGCTGGAATTCTGCCGCGAGGACGAGTGCGTCGAGGTGACGCCGGCGACCGTACGGATCCGCAAGGTCGAGCTGTCGGCCCAGCTGCGTGAGAAGTCCCGCGGCCGGCGGGCCCGCCCCGCGTAGCGTCCGCCCGTCCCGCCGGCGCCGGCTGGTTGCACCCCACACCGCCGCCGGGTCGCGCGCTTCGGGGGTGATCCAGGCGCGATTGCTCCCGTCCTGGCCGGTGTAATGAGGCCTGGATCATCGACATCGCGGCGAATCGGCGACCTCGGCGGCATCGCGTCGCAATTCCCGGGGCGTCGGGCGGTGGCTCCCGGCGGAGGCCGGCGCGGTCAGCCCAGCGCGCGGCGCAGGAAGTCGACCTGCAGGAGCAGCAGGTTCTCGGCGACGACCTCCTGCTGCGCCATGTGCGTCACCCCGGACAGCGGCAGCACCGTATGCGGCTTGCCGGCCGCCAGCAGCGCGGTCGACAGCCGCAGCGAGTGCGCGACCACGACGTTGTCGTCGGCCAGCCCGTGGATGATCATCAGCTGGCCGCGCAGGCCGGCCACGTCAGCCAGCAGGGAGCTGCGCCGGTAGGGCTCGCCCTCGCCGTCGGTGCCGAGGTAGCGCTCGCTGTAGAACGTGTCGTAGAGAGCCATATCGACGACCGGCGCCCCGGCGATGGCGGCGGAGAAAACGTCGGGCCGGCGGAACACCGCCGCGGCGGCCAGGTAGCCGCCGAAGGACCAGCCCCGGATTCCCACCCGGGACAGGTCCAGGTCGGGACTTTCCTGCGCCACGGCGTGCAGCGCGTCCACCTGGTCCTCCAGCGCCGCGGTGACCAGGTCGCCGGCAATCGCCCGCTCCCAGTCGGTGCCGCGGCCCGGGGTGCCGCGGCCGTCGGCGACCACCACCGCGAAGCCCTGGTCGGCCAGCCACTGGGGCTCCAGCCAGACGTTGCGGGCGGCGACCACCTCCTGGTGGTGTGGCCCGCCGTACGGGTCCATCAGGACCGGCAGCTTCGTCCCGGCCAGGTGCCCGGTCGGCAGCACCAGGCCGGTCCGCAGCCGGCGCTCGCCGGCCCAGAGCAGGGACACCTGCGGGGTCAGCGGCGGTGTCTGGGCGTAGGAGGTGATCTCGTGCCGGGCCTGCCGGCCCTCGACGGTGAAGGTGATGCCGAAGTGGTCGAGGGCGGCCGACATCCGCACCGTCGTGTTCGGGCCGCCGAGCGCCACCGAGGTGACGCCGGCGTCGGTGAGCGGCACGATCTCGCGTTCCCAGGTGACGAGGAAGGCGAGGACCTCGGCGGGGTCATCCTGTGACGCCGACACGACGACGCCGCGTGGGGTGAGGTCGAGCACCTCGCGGACATGCATCGACGCCGGCGTGACGGCGTCACCGTCCACCAGCAGCCGCCGGCTCCCCTCGCTGTCCACGGTCCACACCAGGCGCCGCTGTGGCCCCCAGGCCGGCACGCCGGGCACGACCTCCAGCCAGTGCTCGTCGGCGTCCTCCCGCAGCACACCGGTGGCACCGCTGGCGACGTTCACGGTGAGCACCTGCAGGCTCCGCTGGTCGCGGGCCATCACCGTGAGCAGCGGCGGCCCGTTGTCGCTCCAATGCACTGCAATCAGGTATGGAAACCGGTCCCGGTCCCAGGAAACGTCCACCCGCTCGCCGGAAAGCGACACGTAGGCAAGCGTCACGGCGGCGTTGGCTGTCCCGGCCCGCGGATAGGCGACCTCGACGGGCGGCTCTCCCGGGTTGGCCGGATCGGCGATGTGCCAGCGCTGCACCGGCGTCTCGTCGACCCGGGCGGCGAGCAGGCCGGCGGAGTCCGGTGCCCACCAGTAGCCGCGGAACCGGCCCATCTCCTCCGCAGCGACGAATTCGGCGAGCCCCCAGGTGACCCCCTCCTCGGCGGCGAGCACCCGGTCGCCGCCATCTTGGTCGGCGGCGTGCAGGGCGCCGGCGACGACGTAGGCGGTCCACCGGCCGTCCGGCGACGGCCGCGGGTCGGCGACCGGGCCGGGCACTTCGACCTCAGCGACGTCCCCGCCGGTCAGCGAGGCCAGAAAAAGCCGGCCGGACAAGGAAAAGGCGCCTACCAACGCCTGCGCGTCGGTCGCGTACGAGACGATGCCGCTGGTGCCTTCACGCTGCCGCTCCCGGCGGGCCCGCTCCTGCGCGGACAGCTCCTCCTTGCCGCCGAGCAGCAGCTGCCGGGCGTCGGCCACCAGCGATTCGGTACCGGAGTCGACGTCGAGCTGCCATAAGGAGTTGACCGGATCGGTGCCACCACCGGACCGCAAGAAAAGCACCCGCCGGCCGTCGGCGGACACCCGTACCGACCGGGGCCGGCCGAGCGTGAAGCGCTGGGTGCGCGCGGCGAGCCGGGGGAAGGACATTTCTTCAGTCATGCCGGGCATCGTAGGGTCGCCAGCATGACCACCATCGAGCCCGGTGACAGTGCAGCCAGCGACGACGCGCAGTCCGTCCTCGACGAGGCGCGGGCGGTGCTGGAACCACTCGAGCAGCGGGCCGGCGTGGACATGGAGGCCCTCGACCACTCCCGCCGGCTGCTGCTGGTGCACGCCCATCCCGACGACGAGACCATCGGGACCGGAGCCACCATGGCCAAGTACGCCGCCGACGGAGCCCTGGTCACCCTGGTCACCTGCACGCTGGGCGAGGAGGGCGAGATCCTGGTCCCCGAGCTCGAGCACCTCGCGGCCGGCCGCGATGACGCGCTCGGCCCGCACCGCGCCGATGAGCTGGCCGTTGCGATGGAGGCGCTGCGGGTGACCGACCACCGCATCCTCGGCGGCCCGGGGCGGTGGCGCGACAGCGGCATGATGGGCCTGCCGACCAACGACGCACCGAACTGCTTCTGGCAGGCCGATCTCGACGAAGCCGCCGGCGCCCTGGTCCGGATCATTCGTGACGTCCGCCCGCAGGTCGTAGTCACCTACGACGCCAACGGCGGGTACGGCCACCCCGACCACATCCAGGCGCACCGGGTCACCGTCGCCGCCGTCGAGCAGGCGGGCGACCCCAGCCGGTCGGCGGAGGCCGGTGAGCCCTGGGAGGTGTCGAAGCTCTACTGGGCGACGATTCCCAAGTCCTCCTTGCAGGCCGCCATCGACGCCATGAGGGACAGTGACAACGCCATGTTCGAAGGCGTCGAGTCCGCCGACGACCTGCCCTTCGGCGTTGCCGACGAGGAGATCACCGCACAGATCGACGCAACCGAGCACCTTGATGCCAAGCAGGCGGCGATGCGAGCCCACGCCACCCAGATCACCGTCGACGGCCCGTTCTTCGCCCTGTCGAACAACCTGGGGATGCGCGCGTTCGGGCGCGAGCACTACACGCTGGCGCGCGGCGAGCGCGGTCCGGGCGACGGACCGAATGGCTGGGAAACGGATCTGTTTGCTGGCCTAGCGTGAACTTGATAGGCCAACCGGGTGAACTGCCGGCCCGAATCTGGCGACCCCGGCCGGCGGCGGCGACCATCGGCTGAGCACGGCGGCTACCCGGCGTGCCCGACCAGGGGGCCCCCATGCCAGCAGCTGCAGCATTGACGGACTTCTCCGGACACACGGTCCTTGCTTCCCGGGGCGCCGACGTGGGGGTGACCCGCGAGTCCCGCCGGCGCCGCCGGCTGTGGATGCTGGCAGCGGTGCTGGGCCTGCCGACCGGCTACCTCTGGTGGCGGCTGGCCGACGGCCGGCCCTTCAACGTCTTCGCTTTCCCCCAGATCGACTGGGTGACGGTCACCCCGATCCTGTTCTTCGTCGCGCTGATCGGCTTCGCGGTCGCCTATTACGCCATCAGCGGTCGGTCGCCGCATGTGGTCTTCCGGCCCGAGCAGCTCGACGTACGTCTGGACGACGTCGTCGGCATCGATGTCGTCAAGGAGGAGGTGATCCGGTCACTGAACCTTTTCCTGGCCCACAAGACCTTCGCCGCGGAGACCGGTGGCCGGCCGCGCCGCGGGCTGCTCTTCGAGGGCCCCCCCGGCACGGGCAAGACCTATACGGCGAAGGCGATTGCCGCCGAGGCCGGCGTGCCGTTTCTCTTCGCCACCGCCACGTCCTTCCAGTCGTCGTTCTACGGAGCCACGGCGCGCAAGATCCGGGCCTACTTCAAGCAATTGCGGGCCATCGCGGCCCGCGAGGGCGGGGCGATCGGCTTCATCGACGAGTTTGACGCCATCGCCGGAAAGCGCGGTGGCCTGGAATTCGCCGCGCTGCCGCCGGAACTCACCGGCTGCCACGGCATGTCCACGATGCCGTCGGGCTATGCACTGCCGGCGATCCAGCACGGCTTCGGCACGTCGGATCTCACCGGCCCGGTCGTCAACGAGCTGCTGGTGCAGATGCAGTCCTTCGACCAGCCGACCGGGCCGCAGAAGCTCCTGGGCACCGCAGTGGACAAGGTCAACCTCTTCCTGCCGCCACACCGGCAACTGCCCAAGCCCACGGTCGTCCCGGCGAACATCATGCTGATCGCGTCGACCAACCGGGCCGACGGCCTCGATCCGGCCTTGCTGCGGCCCGGCCGGTTCGACCGCAAGTTGGCCTTCGAGACACCCGACCGTGGGGGCCGGCGCGCGCTGATCGACCATTTCCTCGCCCGCAAGGCCCATGACGCCGCGCTGGACGCCGACGAGCAGCGCGACATCCTGGCCGGCCTCACCCAGAGCTACTCCCCGGCCATGATCGAGGGGCTCTTCGACGAGGCGCTGGTCAGTGCGGTCGGCCGCGGTGAGCGTTCGATGAGCTGGCCCGACGTCGAACAGGCCCGGCTGACCTCGGAGATCGGCCTGGGCCAGCCGGTCGGCTACACCGCCCACGAGAAGCGGCTGATCGCTACGCACGAGTCCGGACATGCCACGGTGGCCTGGCTGGTCGCCCCGGAACGCCGCCTCGAGGTGCTGTCGATCATCAAGCGCAAGGACGCCCTGGGCATGCTGGCCCACGGCGACCGTGACGACGTATTCACCCGCTCGCGCTCGGAGATGCTGGCGCTGATCCAGATCGCCCTGGCCGGCCAATCCGCCGAGGAGCTGTTCTTCGGCGACGTCTCGACCGGCCCGGGCGGCGACCTGCTCTACGCCACCAACGTCGCCGCCCAGATGGTCGGTGCCTGCGGAATGGCCGGGTCTCTGGTTTCGTACGCGGCCGTGCAGGGCTCGGCACTGAACGACTCCAACCTGGTCGGCCGGGTGCTCGCCGACGACCGCGGCCGGGACGCGGTGGAGGCATTGCTGCAGGAGCAGAAGTCGCTGGCCGGCCGGCTGATCGCCGAGCACGGCCACCTCGTTGCCGCCCTGCGCGACGCCCTGCTCCAACGCCATGAGCTGGTCGGCCCGGAGATCACCGACATTCTCGAGGGGGCCGGGCTCAGGCATCCGACGACGATCGACCTGCGGGAGCAGCCGGATACCCTGCCGCGGTGACCTCCGAGCTCGCCGGCCGGCCCCCGAGGTCGGCCCTGGTGACCCGGCTGCTCTGGGGGCTGCTGATCGCCGTGGTGACGGCCGTCGTCACCGTGGTCGAAGCGTTCCTCGTCGTCCTTCGGGCCGGCACCGTCCGGGCGCCGGTCAGCATCGTCATGGCCGTCGTGCTGCACCCGCTGCTGACCCGGTGGATGCGCGACACGACCGCCAGCCGGCCGGCAGCGCTGATCCCCTTCGCGGTGTGGGTGGCCATCGTCCTGCCCTTGGGAGCGCCCCGAGCCGAGGGGGACCTGGTGCTGACCGGCGAATGGGTGTCCTACGCCTACCTCCTGATCGCGATGGCGTCGTTCGCGCTGTCCATCGGGCTGCTGCTGCCGCGGCGCCGGCGCGGCAGGTAATCTCGGCGGCGATGGAGCCCGCCCGCCAGCCACCGTTCGACGCGCCGGCATACCGAAATGTGGTGGGGCGGTTTCCCACCGGAGTGACGGTCGTGTCGGCCCGGTCGGCGCACGGCCCGCGCCTCATGACGGCCAACTCGTTCACCTCGGTGTCGCTGCAGCCGCCGCTGGTCCTGGTCTGTGTCGAATTGTCGGCCCGTTTTCACCAGGCCGTGATCGCCGCGGGGGAGTGGGGGGTGTCGGTGCTCGCCGCCGACCAGGAGCACCTGTCCCGGCTCTTCGCCCGCCGGGGCGGCCATCCGGAGGTGCGCAGCGTGCCGCACCGACTCGGGGCTTTGACCGGGGCACCGTTGCTCGACGGAGCGGTGGCGCAGCTGGAGTGCCGCACCGTGGCCCAGCATCCCGGCGGTGACCACACGATCCTCGTCGGCTCGGTGCTCGATTACGCCGTCTCCCGCGAGGGGATCGGACCTTTGGTCTTCTACCAGGGCCGGTACGGTGGGTCGTTCGGCTGAGTCGACCGCTACCAGGTCTGGCCCGCGGCGGTGTCGACGACGGTGACGCCGAGCCCGGACAGCTCGGCGCGCAGCGCGTCGGAAGTGGCAAAATCCTTGGCCGACCGGGCCGCGGCCCGTCGGTCCAGCAGGTCCTTCGCCCCGGGCGGCAGGGGGGGCGCCGAGCGGGGCCGGCCGACGTCACGGGCCAGGTCGAGCCCGAACAACCGGTCGAGGTGGGCGAAGGCCTCGAACTTCGCGCCGGCCGGCACCGCCGGGTCGCGCTCCAGCTCACGCATCGCGACCACCGCCGACGGGGTGTCCAGGTCGGCCGCAAACGCGTCCGCGACCCGGCCCACATAGCCGGCGGGCATCGCCTTCGACGGTGACTGCGCCCACTCGGCGACCCGCAACCGCCAGCGCTGCAAGGTCTTCTCGGCAGCCGCGATGGCGTCCCAGCTCAGGTTCATCTGCTGCCGGTAGTGCCCCTGCAGAAATGCCAGCCGCAGGGCGAGCGGGTCGTAGCCGCGTGCCTCGACGTCGCAGAGAAGCACGACGTTGCCGGTGGACTTGGCCATCTTGCGGCCCTCGAACAGCAGGTGCTCGCCGTGCACCCAGTGCCGGACGACCTCGTGCCCGACCGCGGAGACCGATTGTGCCCGCTCGTCCTCGTGGTGCGGGAAGCGCAGGTCGATGCCGCCGGTGTGGACGTCGACGACGTCGCCGAGCAGGTCCAGCGACATCGCCGAACACTCGACATGCCAGCCGGGGAATCCTGCGCCCCATGGCGAATCCCACACCATCTCGCGCTGGTCCCCGGCCCGCTTCCACAGCGCCCAGTCGGCGTGATAGCGCTTCCCCTCGCCGGTCGACTCCCCGGTCGCCCCGTGCCCGGCCCGCAGATCGGCCAGCCGATTCCCGGAGATCGCGCCGTAGGAGGGAAAGGACCGCGCGTCGAAGTACACGCTGCCGTCGCCGCCGACGTAGGCATGACCGGCGTCGACCAGCCGGCCGATCAGCCCGAGCATCAGGTCGATGCACTCGGAGGCCCGCGGATAGTGGTCGGCCGGCGCGATGTTCAGCGCCCGCAGATCCGAGTGGAATTGCCCTTCGTAGAAACGGGCGACGGCGAAGGGGTCTTTGTTCTCCAGCCTGGCCTGCACCAGCAACTTGTCCTCGCCGGCCAGGTCGATGCCGGTGTCGTCCTGCAGGTGGCCGACGTCGGTGATGTTGAGCACCAGCCGCACCTGCAGCCCCTCGTAGGCAGCGGTCCGCCGGATCAGGTCGCTGAGCAGGAAGGTCCGCAGATTCCCCACGTGCTGATAGCGGTAGACGGTCGGGCCACAGGCGTACATGGTCAGGATGCCAGGCGTGCCCGCGACGATCGGCTCGACCTGCCGGGTCATGGAGTCGGTGAGGTGAAGCACCCGTGCAGCGTAATGACGGACCGGTCAGTTGAGCCGCGCCCGGGCCAGCCGGGCCTGCCGCCGAGCCTCTTCGGCTGCCCCGTCGTCGGCTCCCGAGACGGCGTCGGCGTACGCCTCGAGCTCCGCTGCCCCCTGCGCGAATTGCCCGACCCGGGCCAGCAGCACGCCGCGTTCGCGGCGCAGGGCGGCCGGATGCCGGGGCAGCAGCAGCGACAGCTCGGTGGCCCACAGGGCCGTGCGATTGGCCTCGACGAGGGCCGGCAGCGCCGCCGCCTGGGCCCGCACGTTGTTGAGCACCCGCAGCACCACCTCGAGACCCGCATACGGCCGGATGCCGTCCGGGACGCGGGTCACCACCGCGCCACCGGCGAAGGCGTCCACGAGCAGGTACGGCCCCTCCGGCGAGCCCACCCCGACCAGGAAGTGCCCGGGCAGGCCGACCGGAAAGGCGGGCAGCCCGGCCCGTCTGGCCACCTCCAGCCAGACCACCGCCAGCACGATGGGCAGCCCGCGCCGCCGGCGCAGTACCTCGTGCAGCAGCGACGAGCGCAGGTCCGCGTAGTCCTCGGGTGTGCCGCCGAATGCCGACAGGGCGCTGCCCAGGACGGCCCGGACGCGGTCCAGGTCATCCGGATCCGTGGACGGGACCGCCGCCGCCAGCGCGTCGAGGCTGGCCAGGCCGGCGGACACGTCGAGGTCCGGGTCGACCTCCCTACCCATCAGCAGGCAGGCCAGGCCGAGGTCCACCGGGTCGTCCCGGACGGCCCGCCGGAAGTCCTCCCGGCTCACGGGATCGTCCGGTAGTGGTAGCGGTGGGAGACGGTGAAGCCGAGCCGGTCGTACATCGCCTGTGCCGCTACGTTTTCCTGCGCCACCTGGAGGTAGCTGCGCTCCGCACCGCGGCCGGCCGCCCACAGCGCAACGGCCAGCATCAGGTGCCGCCCGATCCCGCGCCGGCGGAAGGCCTCGACCGTCTCCACGGCGGTGACGCCGCACCACCCCTCGTCGAGGACCGCGCGGGCGATGCCGGCCACCGTGCCGTCGATCGACACCGAAGCGAAGACCGGCTCGGCGGCCGCCGTCATCACCTGCACGGCCACCGCCGGCAACCCCCCGCCGCCGCGGTAGTGATAGGCGGCGAGCCACTCCGGGGTGGGCCGCGCCGCCAAGGTCACCGCCGGCAGCCCCGGGTCGGCGCCGAAGTGGGCCACCGCGGCCACCGCGGCCACCCGGACCAGGGTCGGGTTGTACGCCCGCCAGCCGCAGCCGTCCAGAGTGGCGTCGAGTGCTTCGCAGAGCGGCAGCGGCAGCTGGAACCGCGGCGGCAGGCCGCGTTCGGCGTACCACCGCTGCACAGCCGAGATGGCATCGGGCACCGGTCGATCCGGGGCACCGAGCGGCAGCACGGAGTTGGCCCGCCCGGTCCAGCCCTGGGCCGCGCGCAGCAGCCAGCCGCCGAGCCGTGCGGTGTCCGGCGCCGGCCAGCCCAGCGCGGCGACCTCCTCGAGCCGGCGTACCTCGGCCGCCGGCCGCGGCGCCCACGGGTGCACGACGGATCGACCCCCTGCATGGCGAGTGGCGGACTTCCCGCGATACTAGGAGCACCACCAGCTGCACCAGAAAGGACCGCACCCGTGACCTACGTCATCGCCGAGCCATGCGTGGACGTGCTCGACAAGGCGTGCATAGAGGAGTGCCCCGTCGACTGCATCTACGAGGGCAACCGAATGCTCTACATCCACCCCGACGAGTGCGTCGACTGCGGCGCCTGCGAGCCGGTCTGTCCGGTGGAGGCCATCTTCTACGAGGACGACACCCCCGCGCAGTGGAAGGATTACTACAAGGCAAACGTCGATTTCTTCGACGACATCGGCTCGCCGGGCGGCGCCTCCAAGATCGGCAAGATCGACAAGGATCACCCCCTCGTCGCTGCCCTCCCGCCCATGGGTGGCGAGCACTGACCTCCCGGCTGCCCGACGCGCCGCCGACCCTCCCGGGCCCGGCGGCGCGCCGGCGTCCGGGGCCGGACCTGCCGGTCTATCCCTGGGACCGGCTCACGCCCTACGCCGAGATCGCCCGCTCCCGACCCGGCGGTCTGGTCGACCTCTCGATCGGGACGCCGGTCGACCCCACGCCGGCGGTCGTGCAGCAGGCGCTGCAGACCGCCGCGGACGCCCCCGGCTATCCGCTCACCGCCGGCACGCCGGCCCTGCGGGCGTCGATCGCCGGCTGGCTCGCCACCCGGCACGGGGTCGTCGGCCTCGACCCGGCTGACGTCCTGCCGACCGTCGGCTCCAAGGAGCTGGTGGCGCTGCTGCCGACCCTGCTCGGCCTCGGCCCGGGTGACCGGGTCGTGCATCCGAAGCTCGCGTACCCGACGTACGACATCGGCGCCCGGATCGCCGGCGCTATCCCGGTCCCGGCCGACGGGCTGGCCGCGCTGGGGCCGGCGCCGGTGCGGCTGGTCTGGGTCAACTCCCCGGCCAACCCGACCGGTCAGGTGCGGCCGGCGGCGCACCTGCGCAAGGTGGTCGACTGGGCCAGGGAGCGCGGGGCGGTGGTGGCCAGCGACGAGTGCTATCTCGATCTGGGCTGGGACGAGCAGCCGGTCTCGATCCTGCATCCCGACGTCTGCGGCGACACCCACGCCGGCCTGCTCGCCGTGCACTCGCTGTCCAAGCGGTCCAATCTGGCCGGCTACCGGGCCGGTTTCGTCGCCGGTGACCCCGAGCTCGTGCGCCGGCTGCTCGCGGTCCGCCGGCACGCCGGCCTGATCGTGGCGGCCCCGGTGCAGGCCGCCATGACCGCGGCCTACGCCGACGAGGCCCACGTCGCCGAGCAGCGGAAGCGCTACGCCGGTCGCCGCGACACCCTGCTCGCGGCGCTGCGGGCGTACGGCCTGCGCGTCGACCACTCGACCGCCGGCCTCTACCTCTGGGCGACCGCCGAGGAGGACTGCTGGGTCACTGTCGCCCGGCTCGCGGAGCTCGGCGTGCTCGTCGCGCCCGGGGAGTTCTACGGCGCGGGAGGCCGGCGCCATGTGCGGGCTGCGCTGACCGCGACGGACGAGCGCATCGCTGCGGCGGCGGACCGGCTCACGCCCGCGCCGTAGCTAGCGGCTGTTCGGCATTCCTGGTCGGCGATCCTCGGCCCGCTGGTCACCCGGTTCGCCGAGCCGCTCGCCCGAAGGCTGCTCGACAGCCGGGCCAGCCGGTTGGCCGCGCCCCCTACGCTGGCCCGATGAGCTCTCCCGACAGCCCCGTCCGGCCAGAAGTCGATGAGCTGTGGGAGCGGCGTGACCAGCTCACGCCGGCCGACACCGACGCGCGCAAGGTGGTCACCGAGGCGGTCGATCTGCTCGACACCGGAGCCGCCCGGGCGGCCCGCGTCGTCGGCAACGAGGTGGTGGTCGACGAGCGGGCGAAGCGGGCCATCCTGCTGTCCTTCCGGCTGCTCGACATGGTGGAGTCCGCCGCCGGCGACTTCCGCTACCACGACCGGATGCCGCTCAAGACCCGGCTCGACGGCGTCCGCGTGGTCCCCGGCGCGATCGCCCGCTGGGGCTCCTACGTCGCACCGGGGGTGATCCTGATGCCGTCGTTCGTCAACATCGGCGGCTACGTCGGCGCCGGCACCCTGGTCGACACCTGGGCCACGGTCGGCTCCTGCGCCCAGATCGGGGAGGGCGTGCACCTGTCCGGCGGGGTCGGCATCGGCGGCGTCCTCGAGCCGCCCAACGCCGCGCCGGTCGTCGTCGAGGACGGCGCCCTCATCGGCAGCCGCTCGATGATCGTCGAAGGCGCCCGGGTCGGGCGCGGCGCCGTCGTGGGGTCCGGCGTCAACCTGACCGCCTCGATGCCGGTGATCGACGTGGAGACCGGTCAGGAGGTCAGCCGAGGACACATCCCAGCCTGGTCGGTAGCGGTCAGCGGCGTACGCCAGAAGCAGTTCCCCGGCGGCTCCTACGGCCTGCCCTGCGTCCTGCTGATCAAGCGCCTCGCCGAAGGAGAGCGGCACGACAAGGCGCAGCTCAACCAGGTGCTGCGCACCCACGGGCTGTCAAGGTGATGAAGGCGTCGGCGCTCGACCTGTCACTACCGGTCGAGGAGCTGACCGCCGTCCTGGTCGACACGTCGTCGGTCAGCGGCCGGGAGGGCCCGCTGGCCGACCTCATCGAGGAGGCGCTGGACGGCCGCCCGCACCTGACCGTCGAGCGGTCCGGCGACGCGGTCATCGCCCGGACGTCGGGCGGGGCGGCCCAGCGGATCATCCTGGCCGGGCACATCGACACGGTGCCGGTGGCCGGCAACCTGCCATCGCACGTCGAGGGCGGCCGGCTCTATGGCTGCGGCACCTCGGACATGAAGAGCGGCGTCGCGGTCCAGCTCGCGCTCGCCGCGTCGCTGACCGGCGCGGCGTACGAGCTGACCTACGTCTTCTACGACAACGAGGAGGTGCAGGCCGACCGCAACGGCCTCGGTCGCCTCGCCCGCGAGCACCGCGAATCCCTTGACGGCGATCTCGCCATCCTGCTCGAGCCGACCTCCGGACTGGTGGAGGCGGGGTGCCAGGGCACGCTACGGGCGACCATCTGCACGACCGGCCGGCGCTCCCACAGCGGCCGGTCCTGGCTGGGCGACAACGCCATCCATGCGGCCGGCCCGGTGCTCACCCGGCTGGCCGGCTACCGCGCCCGCGAGGTGGAGCTCGACGGCTGCGTGTACCGCGAGGGCCTCAACGCGGTTGCCATCGCCGGCGGGGTGGCCCCCAACATCATCCCCGACGAGTGCGCGGTGACGGTCAACTACCGCTTCGCCCCGGACCACAGCGAGGGGTCTGCGTTCGAGCACGTCAGGGACGTCTTCGCCGGCTTCGAGGTCACGCTCGGTGACTCCGCGCCGGCCGCACCCCCCGGCCTGTCCGCACCGCTCGCCCGGGCGTTCGTGGCGGCCACCGGGAAGCCACCGGTGGCGAAGTACGGCTGGACGGACGTGGCCCGATTCGCCGGTCTCGGCATCCCGGCGCTGAACTTCGGCCCCGGCGACCCCAACCTCGCCCACACCCGCGAGGAGCACGTCGAACTCGTCAACATCGCAGCTTGCCAGCGTGCCCTGCAGGCGTTCCTCACCGGAGTCCTGGGGTAGTAGCAGCAAGCAAAGCCAGTGCAAGCCATCCCATCTTGAGGAGACACCGTGTCATTGAACGGAAAAACCATCGCGTTCCTGGTCGCCAACGAAGGCATCGAGCAGGTCGAGCTGACCGAGCCGTGGCAAGCGGTCACCGACGCCGGCGGTACGCCGCGGCTGATCGCCCCGGAGGCCGGCAAAGCGCAGGCGTTCAACCACCTGGACAAGGGTGAAGCCTTCGATGTCGACGAGACGGTCGAGGCAGCGGATGCCGGCAGCTACGACGCGCTCGTACTGCCCGGTGGCGTGGCCAACCCCGACCAGTTGCGTACGAAGCCTGCGGCCGTCGCCTTCGTCAAGGCCTTCCTGCAGTCCGGCAAGCCGGTGGCCTCGATCTGCCACGCCGCCTGGACCCTGGTCGAGGCCGACGCCGTCCGCGGGCGGCAGCTGACCAGCTGGCCCAGCCTGCAGACCGACATCCGTAACGCCGGCGGCGACTGGGTCGACCAGGAGGTCGTCGTGGACCGCAACGGTGCCGGGCCGCTGATCACCAGCCGCAAGCCCGACGACCTCAAGGCGTTCGGCCAGGCGCTGCTGGAGGAGATCGGCTAACCGACCCGGCCGGCCTCGGCTCACTGCCAGGCTTGGCCGCCGGAACCGGGCCGTACGGTGACGCCATGACCTCCGTCGACCCTGACCGCTCGCCTCCTCGCCCGCCGTCGGACCGGCGTACGGGCGAGCGGCAGCGGGGGCCGATCACGCTGCGCGGCTCGCAGATGACCGCCAGCACCACCGATCAACGGCTGCTCGACAGCCGCGGCAGCTCCGACTGGGTGCATACCGACCCGTGGCGGGTGCTGCGGATCCAGGCGGAGTTCGTCGAGGGTTTCGGCCTGCTGGCCGAGTTGCCGCGAGCCGTCAGCGTCTTCGGCTCGGCCCGCACGACCCCCGACCACCCCGAGTACGCGATGGGCCGCGAGCTGGGCTCGAAGCTTTCCCAGGCCGGCTTCGCGGTCGTCACCGGCGGCGGCCCGGGCACCATGGAGGCCGTCAACCGGGGGGTCAAGGAATCCGGCGGCCTCTCCGTCGGGCTGGGCATCGAGCTGCCCTTCGAGCAGCGCCTCAACGACTACGTCGACCTCGGAATCAACTTTCGATATTTCTTTGCCCGCAAGACGATGTTCGTCAAGTACGCGCAGGCATTCGTCATCCTGCCGGGCGGGTTCGGCACGCTGGACGAGATGTTCGAGGCGCTGACCCTGGTGCAGACCGGGAAAGTGACCCGCTTTCCGGTGGTCCTGCTCGGCCGGGACCACTGGGGCGGGCTGGTCGACTGGATGCGCAGCACCCTGGCCGTCAGCGGGAAGGTCAACCCGCTGGATCTCGACCTACTGACCCTCACCGACGATGTCGGCGAGGCGGTGGAGATCATCATCGAAGCGGCCCGCGAGAAGCGTCCCGCCGGCGGCGATGAGCCCACCGTCCGACCGCCCATCCAGCTCTAGCGCCGTTCCTAGTTGGCCGGCTTGGCCGCCTTGCCCGGCTTGGCCTTGTCGGCACCGATCACGAGGCCCTTGACGGTCAGGGTGCTGCCGTTCTTGCTGGCCACGACACGTGCCAGGTCGCCGGTCTTCACCTCGGTGATGGTCGCGCCGGCGCCGTTCTTGCGGACCTTGGCGTCGGCGGTCACCGCATACGTGGCCGTGAAACCGTCAGCGCTCTTGAGGCTGATCGATGTCGCGCTCACGGCGGTGATCGATCCTCGCTGGGTGTCGAATGTGGCGTACCCGGTCTTGGCCTTTGTCACGAACTCCCCGTGCAGCATGTGCTTCGCGTCGATCGCGCCGTCGTGCTTTCCCTTGTGCTTGCCGTGCCCGGTGGCCGCTTGCGGCGATGCGCTGGGGGTAGGGGTGGGGCTCGCCGGTCCCGGGTCGGCCAGTGCCACGCCGGCGGCGAGGCCGGCGCCGGCGATCCCGGCCGCTGCAACGGCCGACCCGGCGATCACGCGCTTCTTGATGGTCATCTGGTGCTCCCTTGAGTGGTGGGGTTCCGCTGTTCCTCACGAAGGGTGGCTGGCGATCATCGGCGCGACGTCGCTGGCGTGTTCGGGGCGGGTAAGCCGAACCCGCTGTCCGCGCGCGCTCGGCAGTTTCCGCAGCTAGCGCTCCTGCGGCCCGGGCACCCGCTGCTCCCTGTGGCGGGTCGCGCCGGCTGCCGTGACACGATGCCGCGGTGGGCACGTTCCTGGGCTGGGTGCTGAGCGCGCTCGTGGTGGCAGCACTCGCCTTTGCGGTCGTGGCGGTGGTGACCGGCCGCACCGAGGTGATGGCGGACATGCCCCCGGACGCGGCGCCCGGCCTGCCGGCGGAGCGCCCGGTGCGGTCCGACGACGTCGCCGCGGCCCGCTTCGATCTGGCGTTCCGCGGCTACCGGATGGACCAGGTGGACGCGCTGCTTGAACGGCTCAGCGTGGAGTTCGCTGCCCGGGAGGAAGAGATCGCCTCGTTGCGTGTGCGGATGACCGAAGGCCACGGCCGTGCCTGAGCTCATCGAGAAAGTCGTCGTCGAGGCGCCGGCCGAGCGCGCGTGGGACGCCATGACCGCCTGGGACCGGCAGTCGGAGTGGATGCTCGGCACCCGGGTGTACGCCACCGACCTCGATGGCCGGGCGGTCGGTGGTGGGCTGTCGGCCTTCACCGGCGTCGGGCCGATCGGCTTCACCGACACCATGGTGATCACCGAATGGTCGCCGCCGTCGGTGTGCCGCGTCCGCCACACCGGGCGGGTCGTCCGCGGGACCGCCACCTTCGAGGTCGCGCCCGACGGTCCGGGCAGGTCGCTGGTCACCTGGTCGGAGCAGATCATCGTGCCGTTCGGCGGGGTCGGTGAGGCGATCTGGCCGTTGATCGGTCCCGCCGTCGCTTGGGGTCTGCGCCGCTCGTTGCGCGTTTTCGCGCGGTGGGCGCCGACCTACCCGATGTGACCCGGCCGGACAGCCGGCAGCGGTGCGCCTGGGCCGGCCCGGACCTCGTCGCTTACCACGACGACGAGTGGGGATGCGTCCTTTTCGGTGACGACGCGATCTTCGAACGGCTGTCGCTGGAGGCGTTCCAGTCGGGGCTGTCGTGGCTGACCATCCTGCGCAAGCGGCCCGCCTTCCGAGCCGCCTTCGCCGGCTTCGACGCCACCCGGGTGGCTGCCTTCGGACCGGCCGACGTCGAACGACTGCTCGGCGACGCCGGCATCGTGCGCAACCGCGCGAAGATCGAGGCCACCATCAGCAACGCTCGGGCGGCTCGGGCCGTCGCTGGGGGGCTGTCCGACCTCCTGTGGTCCTTCGCCCCGACCAAAAATCCCCGACCGACAGCCGTCGGTGCCGTGCCGAGCACGTCCCCGGAGTCGGTCGCGATGGCCCGTGAGCTCAAGCAGCTCGGCTTCCGCTTCGTCGGGCCGACCACGGCGTACGCCCTGATGCAGGCCACCGGCATGGTCGACGACCATGTGGCCAGCTGCTGGCGAGCTGGCTGACCACCCGTCCGACCTCAGCGCCCCTGCAAGATCAGTGCCCTGCAACATCAGCGTCCCTGCGACATCAGCGCCCCTGCAAGGTCAGCGCCCCTGCAAGGTCAGCGCCCTTCGAAGACCGGGGGCTCCTTGGCGAGGAAGGCGGCCGTGGCGTTGCGGTGGTCGGCGCTGGCGCCGGCCCTGGCCTGCAGCACCGCTTCACGCTCGAGGGCATCGGCGAGGCCGGCGCTGCCGCCAAAGGCCAGCGCTTCCTTGATGCAGGCGTACGCCAGCGTCGGGCCGGCCGCGAGCCGGGAGGCCAGCTCGTGGGCAGCGGCCAGCACCCGGTCGTCGGGGGCCACAGCGGTGATGAGCCCCATCTCCAGGGCCTGGGCCGGGGTGACCGGCTCGGCCAGCATCATCAGCGCGGTGGCCTTGGCGTGCCCGACCAGCCGGGGCAGCGTCCACGACGCGCCCGTATCGGCGCTGAGGCCGACCCGGGCGAAGGCCAGCAGGAACCCGCTGCCCTCCCCGGCGATGCGGAAATCGCAGGCAAAGGCCAGGGCCGCGCCGGCGCCGGCGGCCATGCCGTTGATTGCGGCGACGACCGGCTTCGGCATCTGCACCAGCTCGAGCGCGATCGGGTTGTAGTGCTCCCGCACCGTCTGCAGCGGTCGCGGGTCGCCCGAGGCGAGTAGGGCGGCATGCTCGCGCAGGTCCTGACCCACGCAAAAGGCGCTGCCCGCGCCGGTCAGCACCACCGCACGTACGCGGGAATCGGCCCGAATCTCGCTCAGCGTGGCCAGCAGCGACTCCTTCATCTGCGTCGACAGCGAGTTCATCGAGGCCGGCCGGTGCAGGGTGACCGTGGCGACGCCCTCGGTCCGGTCGAGCAGCACGCTGTCGGGCACGCGGGCCTCCGATCGGGGAGCGTTGAGCAAGCGCGACGAACGCTACGCCCGCCTGGTGTCTGGTATGTGCGCGGCGCAGCCGCGGTGTCGTTCGGGGCGGGTCAGCCGGATATCGGCAGCCGCCGAAGAAGGGCCACGCAATGTCACTGACACGATGGCCCGATGCCTGCCGCCGAGTCGGAGCGGGCGGCGGTGAGGCACCCGCTGCTCGGGCTGATGCTCGACGCCACCCGGGGCCGCTTCCCGGCGGTGGACGGCCGGGTCTGCGTCGTAGCCGAGCCCGGCGCGGGTCTGGCTTGCTCCTACGCCTTCACCGGCCATGCGGTGGTGGCCACGTCGCGATCCCGCGCGCAGGTGTTGGCGCGGTCCCCCGACGGCTACGGCGGCTCGTTCGCCCCGGACTTCCTTCGCTGGCTGGCCGGCCCCGGCGGCAGCATCGGCGTCCTCGATGTGACGCTGTGGGCGCAGGGCCGAGGTGGCGGCGCCCTGCCGCAGCTGACCGACCGGGACGACCATCCGCGGGTCCGCCATGCCCGGACGCTGCGCTCGGACGTCGTCGTGTATGGCGACGAGCGGGGGGTCGTCACCCTCGGGACCGGGCTGGCCGGGCGGCAGGAGATCAGCTGCGAAGCAGTGGCCACCGGGCAGGGCCGGGGGTGGGGGCGTTCGCTGCTGGTCGATGGCCTGCGGCTCGTCCCGGCCGGCGAGCCGGTGTTCGCCGCAGTCGCACCCGGCAACGCCCGGTCACTGCGGGCGGTGCTGGGGACCGGCTTCGTACCCATCGGTGCCGAGGTCATCGTGATTCCGGCGCCCGGACCGGATCACCACGCTGATCGCCCGGCCCGGTTTGGGCCAGCGGTGCCCGATGCGGGAGAATCATCGACACGGCCCGCGTCGCCAGCCTGACCGGCGGCGCGTCGCGTAATAAAGGCACCGCTAGGTCCAGGCAGGGCAATCGTGGCCGCGATCCGGGCGGCCACTTCCGAGGGGAGTATCGACATGGCGGCCATGAAGCCGCGGACAGGTGACGGTCCGCTCGAGGTCACCAAGGAGGGCCGCGGCATCGTCATGCGGGTGCCGTTGGAAGGAGGCGGCCGACTGGTCGTCGAGATGTCTGCCACCGAGGCGAGTGACCTCGGTGACGCGCTCAAGGCGTCGGTGGGCTGACCACCGGGGCCAGCAGCCATTAGGGTCGCGTGATGGTCTTTCGTCGGCGCACCGACAACGTCCTGGGCATGGTGCTGGCCGGCGGTGCCGGCAAGCGACTGCTGCCACTCACCCAGGATCGCGCCAAGCCGGCGGTCCCCTTCGGCGGCATCTACCGGCTCATCGACTTCGTCCTGTCGAACATGGTGAACGGCGGATACCTGCGCCAGTGCGTCCTGACGCAGTACAAGTCCCACTCCCTCGACCGGCACATCACGACGACGTGGCGGATGTCGACGCTGCTGGGCAACTACGTCACCTCCGTACCGGCACAGCAGCGAATGGGCGCGCGTTGGTACACCGGCAGTGCCGACGCGATCTACCAGTCGCTCAACCTCATCCACGACGAGATGCCCGACCACGTCGTGGTGTTCGGCGCCGACCACGTGTACCGGATGGACCCCTCCCAGATGCTGGAGCAGCACGTCGAGTCCGGGGCCGGCGTCACCGTGGCCGGCATCCGGGTGCCGCGGGACGACGCGAGCGCCTTCGGCGTCATCCAGACGGCGGCCAACGGCACCGACATCGAGGCGTTCCTGGAAAAGCCCAGCGACCCGCCCGGCCTGCCCGGTAGTCCCGACGAGGCCTTCGCGTCGATGGGCAATTACGTGTTCACGACCGAGGTGCTGCTCGAAGCGGTCAAGAGCGACGCCACCAACGACGACTCCGCACACGACATGGGCGGCGACATCATCCCGTGGCTGACCGACCAGGGCTGCGCCCAGGTGTACGACTTCGCCGAGAACGAGGTGCCCGGCACGACCGATCGTGACCGCGGGTACTGGCGCGACGTCGGCACCCTCGATTCCTACTACGAGGCGCACATGGACATGGTGTCGGTGCACCCGGTCTTCAACCTCTACAACCGCCGCTGGCCGATCTACACCTCGACGCTGCCGTTGCCGCCGGCGAAGTTCGTCGAGAAGGGTGGCGCCAACGAGTCGATGGTTTCCCCGGGCTGCATCGTGGCCGGCGGGCAGGTCCACGGCTCGGTGCTCTCGCCGGGGGTGACAGTGCTGGACGGGGCGGTGGTCGAGGGCTGTGTCCTGCTGAACGGGGTGACGATCGGCAAGGGGGCGGTGGTCCGCCGGGCCATCCTGGACAAGAACGTCAAGGTCCCGGACGGGGCCCGGATCGGCGTCAACCTCGAGGCTGACCGCGAGTCCTACAGCGTGAGCCCCGGCGGCATCGTGGTGTTGGGCAAAGGCGAGCGGGTGGCCCGCTAGCGCTCAGTCGCGCAGGACGGCGACCAGCAGGCCGTCGCCGACCGGGAGCAGGGCGGAGGTCAGCCGGTCGTTGTCCCGGACCAGCCGGACGAGCTCCCGCAGCGCGGTGGTCGCCGGGTCGCGGACCGACGGGTCGGCGACCTTGCCGGCCCAGAGCGCGTTGTCAAAGGCCACGATCCCGCCTTGGCGCAGCATCCGGAGCGCCTCGCCGAGATATTCGGCGTATTCGGTCTTGGCGGCGCAGAAGACCAGGTCGTACGACGCGTCGGCCAGCCGCGGCAGCACGTCCAGGGCGCGCCCGGTGATCGTGCGGGTGCGCGCACCCGGCACGCCGGCCTCGGTGAATGCCTCACGGGCCAGCCGCTGGTGCTCGGCTTCGGTGTCGATCGTGGTAAGCACCCCTTCGGGGTGCATGCCGCGGAGCAGCCAGACGCCCGAGACGCCGGTGCCGGTGCCGATCTCGACGACCGATCGGGCGCTGACCGCGGCGGCCAGCATCCGCAGCGCCGCCCCCGCGCCACTGCCGATCGGCGCCACGCCGACCTCGGCGGCCCGCTGGCGAGCCGCAGTGAGCACCGCGTCCTCGGCCAGGTAGGTCTCGGCGTAATCCTGCGCAGCTGACGGCGGCACGTGAACCTCCTCGGTTTGCCTGCAGCCTAGCGACTGGCGTGCAGCGTCCAGGGGGACCGCAGTCGGGGGCCGCGGCGCGATCGGGGAGATGCGCGTGCAACGGGAACGCAACCCGGGCGGCAGCCGTTCCGGACAAGGAAGCCCGACCGAGGTGGCTGTTCGAGGAGGCGCAAGGCACCATGGTGATGACCGTGTCCGCAGTGCGGGAGGGAGGTGTCAGCAGCATCGTGGCCGACCCGAAGTTGCCCGACATTCCGCCTGCGCCCGCCCCGGTCGACGAATGGGTCCCGCCGACCTGGGACGAGGTCGTCCGCCTGCACTCCGGCCGCGTCTACCGCCTCGCGTACCGCCTGACCGGCAACCGCCACGACGCCGAGGACCTGACGCACGACGTGTTCGTCCGGGTGTTCCGGTCGTTGGCCAGCTACACCCCCGGCACCTTCGAGGGCTGGCTGCACCGGATCACCACCAATCTCTTCCTCGACCGGGTCCGGCGGGCCCAGCGCATCCGCTTCGACGCCCTCCCCGACGACAGCGAGCGCATCCCCGGCCGCGAGCGCACCCCCGAGCAGGTGTTCGAAGACACCCACTTCGACGACGACGTACAAGCCGCCCTCGACGATCTGCCTCCTGACTTCCGGGCGGCGGTGGTGCTCTGCGACATCGAGGGCCTGTCGTACGAGGAGATAGCCAGCACGCTGGGGGTGAAGCTCGGCACGGTCCGCAGCCGGATCCACCGCGGCCGGGCCCAGCTGCGCCGGTCGCTGCCGCACCGCACCCCGCGCCCGGCCGGAGAGAGCGCATGAGTGGCCGCGACGGCCACCTCGGGGAGCTGGTCGCCGCGCTGGTCGACGGCGCCCTCGATGGCAACACGCGGGATCGGGCGCTGGCCCATGTCGCCGGTTGCGCCCCCTGCCGCGGCGAGGTCGACGACCAGCGCCGGATCAAGGACCGGCTGCGCCGGCTGGATGCGCCCGAACTGGCTGCTGACCTCACCGAACGGCTCCGGGGCGTGGCCGGCTCCTGCCATGTCGCCGGGACGCCCGACGCTGGCTCGTCGGGTGCGCACCTCGTTTCGGGGTCGGCCCACCGGTCGGGGACCGCTCGGCTGCGTCCGGCCGCGGCCGGGTCGGCTCGTCGACCCGGCGGGACGGCCCGGCCGCCGTTGCCCTCGCGGCGCCCGTCGCGCCCGCTCGGCGCCGGCCGGCGCACCCGGCGGGTGGCTGGCGGAGTGACGGCGCTCGCGCTCGGGTTGGTTGTGGTGGTTGCCTTCGGCCCCGGCCGGCACCAGGGACCCAGCGTCTCCCCCCAGGTCGGGCAGTTCACCGTGGAGCACGCCCAGACGACTGGCGGCTTCCCCGGCGCCGACCCGGGCGCCGGCGCGGTGATGACCGTGTCTGTGAACCGATGAGCGTTGCGGTTAACACCGCTCGGCTGTTCGCGCTGGTCGTCGGGGCCGGCGCCCTGGGCGGGATCGTCGTGCCGGCCTTCGTCGCCGGCGCCCCCGGCCCTACCGCAGTCTCCGGGTCCGGCTCCGCGGCGTTGACCTTGCCGGCCCTGCGGGCAGCGCCTGAGCTGCCGGCCAGTGCGCCGGAGCGCCAGGCCATCTCGCTGCTCCGGCGGGCCGCCTCAGCCGGTAATGATCGGGGTTATTCCGGCACGCAGTTCGTTACCAGCTGGTCCACGGCCGGCACCTCGAGCGTCGTGGTGGATCTGCAGCACATGGCGGGGCAGGGCGTGCTCGTCCGACTGGCTGTCGCGCGAGGCTCCAGTGCGGTCGACGATGCCGGTGCCGCCACGCTCGACGCCCGCGCCCTGGCCGTGCTCGAACGGCACTACGTCCTGTCGGTCGCGACCCGGGGCGGCCAGTGCGCGGGGCGCCCGGCCCGGATCGTAGAGGCGCGTCCCCGCGGCGCGAGCGCGGTCGCCGGCCGCTTCTGGCTCGACGTTGCCACCGGACTGGTCCTGCGCCGTGAGCTGTACGACGGCACCGGTCATACGGTACGTGCGGCCGCCTTCGTGGACCTGCAGATGTCCACGCCCAAGCCGTGGACCGGCTCGACCCACAAGGCCGCTGCCGATGCCGCTGCCGACGGTGGGTCACCGGTCGACTCCCAAGAGCTCAGCAAGCTGCGCCGCCAGGGCTGGCGGGCCCCTGGGCGTCTCGCCGGCGGCATGGAGCTGTTCGATGCCCGTAGCCACGAGGCAGTGCTGCACCTGAGCTACACCGACGGCTTGTTCGCCGTGTCGGTGTTCAGCCAAGCCGGCCGGCTCAACCCCGACTCGGTCAAGGGTTGGCAGCATGCGAGCATGGCCGGCACGCCGGCGTGGACCCGCCCGGGGCTGAGCCAGCGGGTCGTGTGGGCCGGCGGCGGCTGGGTCTACACCGCGGTCGCCGACGCTCCGGACTCCGTGGTGGCCACTGCCGTGGCAGCCTTCCCGGCGACCGGCCGCGACAGTTTCGGGCGACGCATCGCCCGGGGCTTGCACCGGATGGGATCCTGGGTAAACCCGACTCGCTAGCGCGGACCGGGACTTCACCAGTGGTGCCGGAGATGACTCCGGATTGCCGCGCAGGAGGGGACCAAGCGACCATGACCGACGACCCGTACGGCCAGCAGCCCGCACCACGGCAGGAGTCGCCGTGGTGGGCGCAGGATGCGCAGAGCGATCCCTGGCGCGACCCGCGATCGGCGGCCGGCTGGGCGGCACCGACCCGGCAGCTACCGGCGGCTGACCCTTGGACGCCCGGCAGCCAGCCGGCCGCCCAGGTGAAGGACCGGCCGCGGCGCGGCATGGGTGCCGTGGTCGCCGTGGCGCTGGCCACCGGCCTGTTGTCCGGTGGGGTCGCCGGGGGAGTCGGCTACGGGCTGGCCCACCGCGCCGACAACGGCATCTTCACCACCGATAACGGCACGCCGCTGGGCGCGCCGGCGACGGCCAACCGGGCCCCGCGCTCGGTGGCCGGGATCGCCTCGGCAGTCCTGCCCAGCGTGGTGTCGATCCAGACGACGTCATCGAACGGCGAGGGGACGGGGTCGGGCTTCGTCATCCGTAAGGACGGCTACCTGCTGACCAACAACCACGTGGTGGCCAATGCCGCCGGCGGAGGCGAGATCAAAGTGGCGTTCCAGGACGGGTCGACCGTCACGGCCACCATCGTCGGGCGGGACCCCAAGTCCGATCTTGCTGTGGTCAAGGTGGGACGGGCCGACCTCAAGCCGGTGACCCTCGGCGACTCCGCGTCGATCGCGGTCGGCGACCCGGTCGTGGCGGTCGGCTCGCCGCTCGGCTTGGCCGGCACCGTCACCTCGGGCATCGTCAGCGCGCTGGACCGCCCGGTGCGGGCCGGCGGCGGCTCGGAGTCCGGCAGCGGCAGCGGCACCGACGACACCTTCCTGTCGGCGATCCAGACCGACGCCGCGATCAACCCGGGCAACAGCGGTGGACCGCTGCTCGACGGCGCCGCTCGCGTGGTCGGCATCAACTCCGCGATCGCGACCCTGCAGGGCGGCGCCGGCGGTCAGGCAGGCAGCATCGGCCTGGGCTTCGCCATCCCGATCAACCAGGCTCAGCGGGTGGCCAAGCAGCTGATCGCCACGGGCAAGGCCACCCGGACCGTGATCGGTGCCTCGATCGACAACACCTACAAGGGTGCGGTGGCCGGCGTCAGGCTGAGCGACGTGCCGTCCGGGCCGGCGCAGAAGGCGGGCTTGAAGGCGGGCGACGTGATCACCCGGTTCGGGACGAAGGTCGTCGATGACCCGGTCGCGCTGATCGCCGACATCCGCGCCCAGTCGCCCGGGGCACAGGTGAAGCTGACCTACGTTCGCGACGGCCGGCGGGCGACCACGACTGTCACGCTCGGCTCGGCGAGCAACTGACCGGCCTACGCTGAGCCGGTGTTCAACTCGTTGGGCTGGCCCGAGCTGGCGGTGCTGCTGGTCATCGCGTTGTTCGTCTTCGGTCCGGAGCGGCTGCCGAAGATGATCGCCGAAGCCGGCCGCATGTTGCGTACGGTGCGCGAGCTGGCCACCAAGGCCCGTACCGACCTGCAGGCCGAGCTGGGCCCCGAGCTCGGTGACCTCGACCTTGCCTCGCTCAACCCCAAGTCCTTCGTCCGCAAGCACCTCTTCGACGACGAGGACCTGCTCGGCGACCTGAGCCCGGAGCCGGTCCAGCCGACCGAGGCCACCCGGCCGCGTCAGCGCCCGCTGGCCGAGGGCGAGCGCGCGCCGTACGACGCCGACGCCACCTGACTGCGGTGCCACCTGACTGCTGATCAGCCGCGGGAGCCCACCGGGGTCAGTGACAATGAGCGGCCGGCCAGGCCGCGCTGGCGACCGGCCAGCCTCTGCGCCACGTTGAGCAGCGCCGCCGACGCCGGCGCGGCCGGGTCGGTCAGGACCAGGGGATGGCCGCTGTCGCCGCCCTCGCGCAGCCGGACATCGAAGGGCACCTGACCCAGCAGCGGCACGTCGGCGCCGGTCAGCCGGGACAGTGACGCGGCGACCTGCGCGCCGCCGCCGCCGCCGAAGAGCTCCAGGCGGCTGCCGTCGGGCTGCTCGAGCCACGACATGTTCTCGACCACGCCGACGATCTGCTGATGCGTTTGCAGGGCGATCGACCCGGCCCGCTCGGCGACCTCGGCGGCGGCCTGCTGGGGTGTGGTGACAACCAGGATCTCGGCGCTGGGAACGAGTTGGGCGACCGAGATGGCGATGTCGCCGGTGCCGGGCGGCAGGTCCATCAGCAGGATGTCGAGGTCTCCCCAGAAGACATCGGCCAGGAACTGCTGCAGCGCCCGGTGCAGCATCGGCCCACGCCACACCACGGCGGTGTTGCCGGCGGTGAACATGCCGATGGAGATGACCCGGATGCCGTACGCCTGCGGGGGCATGATCATCTGCTCGACCTGGGTGGGCCGCTCGGTCACCCCGAGCATCCGTGGCACCGAGAATCCGTAGATGTCGGCGTCGACCACGCCGACGGTCAGCCCCCGCTGGGCCAGCGCAGCGGCGAGGTTGACCGTCACCGAGGACTTGCCGACGCCCCCCTTGCCGGAGGCCACGGCATAGACCCGGGTCAGTGAGCCGGGCTGCGCGAAGGGGATCTCCTTGGCCGGCGCGCCGCCCCGGAGCTGTTCCTGCAGGGTCTTGCGCTGCTCGGGGCTCATCACGTCGAGCGTCACCCGCACGGCGGTCACGCCAGCCAGCCGGCCGACCGCTGCGGTGATGTCGGTGGTCAGCTTGTCCTTGAGCGGGCAGGCAGCGATGGTGAGGTAGATGGCGACATCGACCGAGCCGTCCGGGTGCGCTGCCACGCTCTTGACCATGCCGATCTCGGTGATCGGCCGGCGTATCTCGGGATCGACAACGGTGGCCAGCGCCGCGTGGACCTGGTCGGTGAGCGTTTCGTCGGAAGCCATGATGGGCCCATGGTACGGGGGCGCCGGCACCCGACGGCGCCAGCAAAGAAGCGCTGTCGGGACCTCAGTCGGGGGCGATCGCAGCCCGGCACCAGGGACAGATGTGCCACTCCGGCTGCAGGGCCCGGTCGCATGAGGCGCACGCGCCGGTGTCGAGGGCGGCGCCGCACCAGGGACAGGCCACCATCCCGAGCGCGATCCCGCGGGTGCAGGAGGGACAGCGGATGCCGACGTCGGCGTCGGCATGGGTGACCCGTAGCGCTTCCTCGAAGGTTGTCTGGCCTTGCCGAGCCCGGGCCACCGCCTCGGCCCGCAGGGTCCGCAGGCCGGCCGCCCGGGCGGCTGCGCTGACCGCGGCCTCGGTCGGCGTCTCGTGCAGCACCTCGCGCAGCGCCTCCGTCACCGGCAGCATCTCGAAGATGCCCGAGCGTCCGCGGTAACCGGAGTCGCCGCAGTGGCCGCAACCCGTGCCACGGCGGGGCTCGGCCGTCTCCAGGTCCTCGGCGACCAGGCCGAGCTGGTGCAGGACGTCGGGATCGGGGACGTAGATCGTGGCGCACGCCTCGCACGGCGTACGGACCAGGCGCTGGGCGGCGACCAGGGTGAGCGAGGACGCCAGCAGGTGCGGATCGGCCCCCATCTCCACGAGCCGGGTGATCGCCGACACCGCGTTGTTCGTGTGCAGGGTGGTGAGCACGAGGTGCCCGGTCAGCGAGGCCTGCAGGGCCATCTCGGCCGTTTCCTGGTCCCGGGCCTCGCCGACCAAGATGATGTCGGGATCCTGGCGCAGGATGGAGCGCAGCCCGCGGGCGAAGGTCAGTCCCGATGCCTCGTGCACCTGGACCTGGCTGATCCCGGGCAGTTGCAGCTCGACCGGGTCTTCCAGGGTGACGATGTTGTGGCCGATGTCGGAGACCTCGTTGAGCGCGGCGTACAGGGTCGAGGTCTTGCCCGACCCGGTCGGCCCGCAGATGACCACCAGTCCCTGCGGCGAGGCGAGTGCCCCGCGCAGCACCGGCAGCTGCTTGGGGGTGAGGCCGACGGCCGACAGCGACGGGATGTCGGCGGCGCGGGCCAGCAGGCGCAGCACCACCTTTTCCCCGTGCATGGTGGGCAGCGTGCTGACCCGGGTGTCGAGCATCTTGCCGTCGAGCTCGATCCGGCTGCGGCCGTCCTGTGGGCGGCGGCGGACGGCGATGTCGAGCCCAGACATGATCTTGATCCGGCTGATGATCGACGCCGACATGCCCCGCGGGACCGTCATGACCTGGCGGAGCACGCCGTCGACGCGGTAGCGCACCCGCAGGTCGCCCTGCTGCGGCTCGATATGGACGTCGCTGGCCCGGGCCCGGACCGCGTCGCCGAGGACCGCGTTGACCAGGCGCACCACCGGAGCATCGTCGACGTCGGCGCGGATCGCCTGGCTCAGACTCTCGAGCTCGGGCTCCGGGGCCGCCGGCACCAGCGCGGAGGAGTCGCTGGTCAGACTCCACGCCCGGCCGAGGCCCTCACGGAGCTGGGTGGGGGTGGCAACCCGCAGGATCACATCGGTGGCCCCGGTGTGCAGCCGGACGTCGTCGATGGCCACGACATTGGTGGGGTCGGTCGTTGCCACGGTCGCCCGGTTGCCCTCGAAGGCCAGGATCAGGCACTCGTCGCGCTCGGCGACCGCGCGGGGAAGCAGCCGGACGATGGCTGGGTTCAGCGTGGTCCGGCCGAGGTCGGCCAGCTCGAGGTTCAGGGCGGCGGCCAGCGCTGCCGCGATCTGCCGCTCGGTGGCCATGCCCATCTGGAGGACTACGGCGCCGAGCCGCTGCCGGTGGACCCCGGGCTGGACCTCCCTTTGGGTCCGCAGCGCCAGCGCCAGCTGGCCCTCGGACACGACCCCTTGCTCGACGAGGACCTCACCGATTCGACGGCGGACGGCCGTCGATGACTGAGGGACCATCTTCCTTCCCTCGGCAGGTGGGGGGCGGAGCCTGAGCCGGCTGCTCCGGCACGCTCCGGCAAGCTCCGGGAGGCGCTCAGCTGCGTTCGATGTCACGCTCGCGGTCATCGTCGGCGAGCCGGGTGAGCTCCGAGCGGATGAAGTCACGGGTGGCCAGCTCGCCCATCGCGACGCGGATGGCGGCGACCTCCCGGGCCAGGTACTCGGTGTCGGCCTTGCCGGCCCGGGTGCGCATCCGGTCCTCGTCGAGGTTGACCCGGTCGCGGTCGTCCTGGCGGTTTTGGGCCAGCAGGATCAGCGGCGCGGCGTAGGCCGCCTGCAGGGACAGCACCAGCGTGAGGAACTGAAACGGGTACCGGTCGAACCCGACGTACTTCTTCAGCGGCGGGACGTTCACCGCGATCCAGACCACGATGATGCCGCTCTGGATGACCAGGAACCGGGCCGTACCGATGAACCGGGCGATCGCCTCGGCCAGCCGGCCGAAGGTGTCCGGGGAGTAAGTGGGTCGCGGCACCCCCCGGCGCGGTGTCTTGGGCTGGTCGAGGCGGACTCGGCCGCGCTCAACCATGGGGTCCCTCGCGCCAGTTGGCCGGCAGCAGATGGTCGAGTACGTCGTCGATGGTCACCGCGCCGACCAGCCGGCGGCTGTCGTCGACCACCGGGACAGCCACCAGGTTGTACGACGCCAGGTAGCTCGCCACGTCCAGCAGGCTGGTGTCGGCCGGCAGCGGAGCGATGTCGTCGTCGATGACGCCACCGACCAGGTCCGACGGTGGCTCGCGCAGCAGCCGCTGCATGTGCGCAATGCCGAGGTACCGGCCGGTGGGGGTCTCCATCGGCGGCCGGCAGACGTACACCTGGGAGGCCAACGCCGGCGTCAGCTGCGGGTCGCGGACCCGGGCCAGCGCCTCGGCGACGGTGGCATCGGGCAGCAGGATCACCGGCTCAGGTGTCATCAGGCCGCCGGCGGTGTCCTCGGAGTAGCGCAGGAGCCGGCGGACCGGCGCGGCCTCGTCGGGCTCCATCAGGGTCAGCAGCCGCTCCTGCTCGCCGGCCGGCAGCTCGTGCAGCAGGTCGGCGGCATCGTCGGGGTCCATCGCTTCCAGCACGTCGGCGGCCCGCTCGCCGGTCAGGCTGGCCAGGATCTGGATCTGGTCGTCCTCCGGCAACTCCTCGAGCAAGTCGGCGAGCCGATCGTCGTCGAGGGCCTGGGCGACCTCGTGCCGGCGCTTGGCCGACAGGTCCTTGAAAACCGCAGCGAGGTCGGCCGGGCGCATCTTCTCGAAGACGGCGAGGAGGTTGGCCGCGCCCTGCTCGCCCGCGGGGAGCCGCAGGCCGGTCACCTGGTCCCAGTCGAGCTGGTGCACCTGGCCGCGGCGGCGGGCCAGCCGGGTATGGGTCACCTCGCGGACGGCCAGCTTGGCCACAATCCAGTCCCGGCTGCGGGTCTGCACCATGGCCGCGTCGATCACGATGGCCGGTTGACCGGTCTCTGCGACGGTGACCTGGCGGTCGAGCAGCTCGCTGAGCACCAACATCTCCCCCGGGCGCTGCTCGAAGCGCTTCAAGCTCACCATGCCGGTGCTGAGCACCACCGCGTCGGTGTCGACGCTGGTGACCCGGCCGATCGGCAGGAAGATCCGGCGCCGCTGCTGGATCTCCACGACCAGGCCGAGGACCCGGGGTGCCTGGGTGTCGAGCCGGAGGGTGACGACCGCGTCGCGGACCCGCCCCACCTGGTCGCCGTTGGGATCGAACACCGCGATGCCGGACAAGCGGGCGAGGTAGACCCTGGTCGCGGTTGTCACGAACGATCACGGTACCGGTCCCTGGTCGGCCGGCCGCCCGTTGCCGCCGGCCCGGCGGCGGTACGGCTCAGCCGCCGGCCCGGCGGCGGCGCCGGCGGCCGACGGTGAAGGGCACCCGCACCGGGGTGGTGGCGGGCGTGGGGCGGGGCGGGGCCGCTCCGGAGTCGTCGGGCAGCGACGCGCCGGCCTCGAGCAGCCGGCCGGTCGGGGTGAGCCGGACGACGACGCACTCCCGCGCCCAGCGCTGTGCAGCCGAGGCGAAGTCGGGCAGGTTCAGCCGCTTGACCAGCAGCACCGGCACGACGGCGTCCCATTCGGGCGTGCCGGGATCGACCGCCCCCACGGCGGCCTCCCAGCTGACGATGCGCCCCCAGTTGGCCTTGGACCGGACCGTCACCGCACAGGTCGGTGCCCCGGGAATCCCCGGCAGGGGCTGCTCGCCCGGGCCGGTCACCGTGTACGCGGCCTCGTCGTACCAGATGTGCCAGGCGGCGATCGGCGGCCCACCGGCGGACAGCCAGACCAGATCGGACTTCTTCGTCGCCTCGGCGACGAGGGCGGGGACGGCGGCCGGCGGGTCGGTCACGGCCGTGAGCCTCCCACGGGCTCACCGTAGGGTCGCGGGATGCTGCCGTACGAGATCGTCGACGTCTTCACCGACCGTCCGTTCACCGGCAACCCGCTCGCCGTGGTGCTCGACGGCGCCGGCCTGAGCACCGGGCACATGCAGACGCTGGCGCGGGAGTTCCACCTGTCGGAGACCGCATTCGTGCTGCCCAGCGAGCGGGCGGATTACCGGCTGCGGATCTTCACCCCGGAGGTCGAGCTGCCCTTCGCCGGCCACCCCTCGGTCGGCGCGGCGCACACCCTGGCCCGGCTCGGCCGGATCGGCACCGGCGACGTGGTGCAGGAATGCGGCGCCGGCCTGCTGCCGGTCCACGTCGGCACCGAGACCGTCACGCTCACCGGCGGTGCGCCCTCGATCGGCCCGGAGCTCGACCCCCGGCCGCTGCTGGCCGCGGTCGGCCTGACCGCCGGGGACCTGGTCGGCCCGCCGCCGCGGCTGGCCGGCTGCGGAATCTCCTTCGGCTACCTGTCGGTGCACGCCGATGCGGTGGCCCGCGCGACGCCGGACATCGCGCTGCTGCGGCCGCTCGGGCTGGACTCCGGCGTCAGCGTTTCGGCCTGGGATCCGGCGGCGCGGACCGCTCACACCCGCGTCTTCGCCGGCGAGGTCGGCGTGACGGAGGACCCGGCGACCGGCTCTGCAGCGTTGGGCTACGGCGTCTGGCTGGTCGCCGGCGGGCTGCTCGGCCCGGACGGCACCGCGGACTACACCGTGCTGCAGGGCGCCGAGTTGCACCGGCCCTCCGTGCTGGCCTGTTCCGTCACCGCCGCCGGCGGCACGGCGGTGCGGGTCACGGTCGCCGGCGGCGTGCAGCCGGTCGCCCGCGGTGAGATCCGCGAGCCTCAGTAATGCCCACCGGGCCGGCTGGGGAGGCCGAGGAGGCGCCGCCGGCCGGCTCCCGGCCGGCCGGGCACGAGGCGATGGGCCTACCCGCCCGGTCCGACGTCATCCTGATCACCCTGGCCGTCGCGGGGGTCTCGACGTCGGCTCCGCTGATCGCCGCGACGGCCGCGCCGGCGCTGGCGATCGCGTTCTGGCGCAACGCGATGGCCGTCGCCGTGGTGAGTCCCGCCGTGCTGCTGCGCTTCCGCCCCGAGCTGCGCTCTTTGAGCCGGCCCGAGTGGCTGATCAGCGCGCTGGCCGGTCTGCTGCTGGCCGGCCACTTCGCCACCTGGGTGCCGAGCATCAAGATGACCACCGTCGCCTCGGCCACCGCGCTGGTCGGCACGCAGCCGATCTGGGCCGCCGTGCTGGCCGGCGTGCTCGGCCGGCGGATCCGGCCGGCGGCCTGGGCCGGCATCGGGGTCGGCGTGCTCGGGGCGGCCCTGGTCACCGGCGCCGACTTCGCCATCTCCGGTCGCGCCGTGGTCGGTGACCTGCTGGCGCTCGCCGGGGGCGTGTTGTCCGCGGCGTATGTGACCGCCGGCGGCGCCAGCCGGCGAAGCGTTTCCACCACCGTCTACACGACGGTGGCCTACTCCGTGTGCGCGCTGATCCTGCTGGTGCTCTGCCTGGCCGGCGGCCAGCGGCTCGGCGGGTACGACGGCGGCACCTGGGTGCGGCTGGTGGCACTGACGGTGGCCGCCCAGCTGATCGGGCACTCCCTGATCAACCGCGTCCTTGCCTCCACCAGCGCAACCGTGGCCAGCCTCGCGCTGCTCTTCGAGGTGCCCGGCGCCACGTTGCTGGCGGTGATCTTCCTGCATCAGCGGCCGCCGCTCACGGCGATCCCCGGGCTGGCGCTGCTGCTGGCCGGCCTGGCTCTCGTCGTACGCTCCGGAGTCCGCAGCGTCCCCGTCGATTAGCATCCGCACCCATGAAGGACCGGCCCGTGACGAAGACTCTGCGCCCGCGCCGCTCCTGCCTCGCCGTCCCGGGCAGCTCGCTGAAGATGATCGACAAGGCTCAGGGCCTGGGCGCCGACCAGGTGTTCCTGGACCTGGAGGACGCCGTTGCACCCGAGGCCAAGGAGGGCGCGCGGGCCAACATCGTCGACGCGCTCAACACCGGTGACTGGCACGGCAAGACCCGCGTCGTACGGGTCAACGACCTGACCACGAAATGGACCTACCGCGACGTGGTTACCGTCGTCGAGGGAGCCGGCGCCAACCTCGACTGCGTCATGCTGCCCAAGGTCCAGGACGCCGCCCAGGTGCGCTGGCTGGACCTGACGCTCACCCAGATCGAGAAGACCATGGGATACGAGGTCGGCCGGATCGGCATCGAGGCGCAGATCGAGAACGCCCGAGGGCTGATCAACGTCAACGACATAGCCGGCGCCGGCGACCGGGTGGAGGCCATCGTCTTCGGGCCGGCCGACTTCATGGCCTCGATCAACATGCCCAGCCTGGTTGTCGGTGGCCTGAACCCGGCCTATCCCGGCGACCCCTACCACTACATCCTCATGCAGATCCTGATCGCGGCCCGGGCGACCGGTGTGCAGGCCATCGACGGCCCGTACCTGCAGATCCGCGACGTGCAAGGCTTCCGCGAGGTAGCAGGACGGTCACAGGCACTGGGCTTCGACGGCAAGTGGGTGCTGCATCCGGGCCAGATCGACGCGGCCAACGAGATCTACTCGCCCCGGCAGGAGGACTATGACCACGCCGAGCTCATCCTCGACGCCTACCAGCACTACACGACCGTGGAACGGCTGGGGGCGGTGATGCTGGGCGAGGAGATGATCGACGAAGCCTCCCGCAAGATGGCTCTCGTCGTCGCAGCCAAGGGCCGGGCGGCCGGGCTCGAGCGCACCTCGACGTTTGAGCCCCCGGGCAGTGGCTGACCCTTCCGGGGAGCCCGGATCAGGACGTCGGCAAGGGCGACGGAAAGAAGCTCGAATCCGGGGTGGGGAAATGGTCGGGCAGGTGCGACACGGCGCTGCCGAACGCAAGCAGTCCGACCAGCAGGAAGATCATCACAATGAGGAAGAAGACGATCTGTGCGATGCTGACGATGATGGCGGCGAGCGCCAACCCGTCCCCGGATTCACCGGTCTGGCTGATCTGACGACGAGCGATGAACCCGCACACCACGCCGGCCGGGGCGAACACGAAAGCGCACACGATCGCGACGATTGCCAGGGTGTTGGTCGGGGCGGCCGGGGGCGAGGCGTAATACGGCTGCTGATACGGCGGTTGGGTGATGGCGTGCCTCCGGTGAGTTGAGCCACAGTAGCGACGGCGGGCTGCCCACCACCGGCGAACCGGCGGGATACTTCCGGGACGGCGACTAACAGATCGGGGTTTCCATGACGCGGCTCGCCCAGACCGAGGGGCTCACCGACGTCCAGCGCGAGATCCTCTCGACCGTACGCAGCTTCGTCGACAAGGAGATCCTGCCGTACGCCACCGAGCTGGAGCACTCCGACGAGTATCCGGAGGGGATCGTCGAGGGCATGAAGCAGCTCGGCCTCTTCGGGCTGATGATCGAGGAGGAGTACGGCGGGCTGGGCGAGTCACTGCTGACCTACGCGCTGGTCGTCGAGGAGATCGCCCGGGGCTGGATGAGCGTGTCGGGCATCATCAACACGCATTTCATCCTCGCCTACCTGCTGCGTCAGCACGGCACCGACGAGCAGAAGCAGTACTTCCTGCCGCGGATGGCGACCGGCGAGATCCGGGGCGCCTTCTCGATGTCGGAGCCGGGTTGCGGTTCCGACGTGGCGGCGATCACGACCCGAGCCGTCCGCGACGGCGACGGGTGGCTGCTCGACGGGCAGAAAATGTGGATCACCAACGGCCTGCGGTCGGCGGTCGTCGCCACCCTGGTCAAGACCGACATCGGCGCCGACTCGGTCTACCGCAATATGACCGCCTTTCTGCTCGAGAAGGAGCCGGGGGCCACGCATTCCGGTGGCATCACCATTCCCGGCCACATCGAAAAAATGGGTTACAAAGGCGTGGAATCCACCGAGATGATCCTGTCCGGTCATCGGGTGCCGAGCTCGGCCGTGCTCGGCGGCGAGGCCGGCGTCGGCCGTGGTTTCTACCAGATGATGGACGGCATCGAGGTGGGCCGGGTCAATGTCGCCGCCCGGGGCTGCGGGGTCGGCTACCGAGCATTCGAACTGGCGGTGCGCTATGCCCAGCAGCGGGAGACCTTCGGCAAGCCGATTGCGCAGCACCAGGCCATCCAGTTCAAGCTGGCCGAGATGGCGACCAAGGTCGAGGCGTCGCATGCCCTGATGATCCGGGCGGCCCGGGTGAAGGATGCCGGCGAGCGCAACGATCTCGAGGCCGGCATGGCCAAGTACCTTGCCGCGGAATTCTGCAAGGAGATCGTCGAGGATTCCTTCCGCATTCATGGTGGCTACGGCTACAGCGTGGAGTACGAGATCGAGCGCCTCTACCGCGAGGCGCCGATGCTGCTGATCGGTGAAGGGACGGCCGAGATCCAGAAGATGATCATCGGCCGGCGGCTGCTCGAGGAGTACGAGCTGAAGCGGTGACCCAGCCCTCCCTTGCCGAGCTGTTCCGCCGACAGGGCGAGCACTGCCTGCCCGGCTCGCCGCTCTACCACCACCTGTTCCTGCGGGCGGCCGCCGACCTCGAAGCAGGGGGCATCGTCGCCGAGGTTCTGGCCGGTCACGGGCAGGACCGGGCCGGGAGCGTGGTGACCCTGCGGCTGATGGGTGCCGTGCACCGGCTGGTGCTGCAGCGGCAGGCCCCGGAGCTGGCCACGTACTTCCCGAGCGTGGGGGGCAGCGGCCCGCCGGAGGAAGCGTGGCCGGCGTTCCAGCGCCTGCTGGCCGCCCAGACCGCCGCAATCCGGGAGCTCTTGGAGCGGCCGGTGCAGACCAACGACGTCGGCCGGTCCGCAGCGTTGTACGGCGGCCTGCTGGTGATCGCCGACCGGACCGGCCTGCCGGTGCGGCTGCTCGAGGTGGGCGCCAGCGCCGGGCTGAACCTGCGGGTCGAGCACTTCGCCTATCACCTCGACGACGGCCGGGTGCTCGGCAACCGGTCGAGCGAGGTGCGGCTGGCCGATCCCTGGTCGGGCCGCCCGCCGGCTCCGCCGGAAACGCCGCTGAACATCGTCGAACGGCGCGGCTGCGATCCGTCGCCGATCGACCCGCAGAGCACCGAAGGCCGCCTGACGCTGACCTCCTACGTATGGGCGGACTGGGTCGAGCGACTCGAACGCCTGCGGGCGGCGCTCGCGGTCGCCGCCCGGGTGCCGGCGCAGGTCGACCGTGCCCACGCCGACGAGTGGCTTCGGCTGCGGCTGACCGCTCCGGTGCCAGGGGCCGTGACAGTCGTCTGGCATTCGGTGGTGTGGCAGTACGTCGAGCCGGCCGAGCGTGAGCGGGCTCGCACCGTCGTCCTGGCCGCTGCCGACCGGGCCAGTGAGACGGCGCCGCTGGCCCACGTCGCTCTCGAGCCACGCCGACAGCCCGACGGTTCGTGGCGGTTCGAGCTCTGGCTGACCATCTGGCCCGGCCTGGAGGATGGAATACTGCTCGGTCATTCACCGGGTCACGGGGTGCCGGTCACCTGGAGCTGAACGGCATGCTTTGGCCGGACGACGGGAGCGGAAATGCGATTCGGTCGCTATTTCGAGGAGTTCGAGGTCGGTGCGACGTACCGGCACTGGCCCGGCAAGACCGTGACCGAGTACGACGACCACCTGTTCTGCCTGCTCACCATGAACCACCATCCGTTGCATCTCGACGCCCACTACGCGAAGACGTCGACGGAATTCGGGCGCAACGTCGTGGTCGGCAACTACGTCTATTCGTTGCTGCTGGGCATGTCGGTGCCCGACATCAGCGGCAAGGCGATCGCGAACCTGGAGGTGGAGTCGCTGCGCCATGTGGCGCCGACATTTCACGGCGACACCATCTACGGCGAAACCGTCGTGCTGGCGAAGACCGAGTCCAGGTCCAAGCCCGACCGCGGCGTCGTGTCGGTGGAGACCAAGGGCTACAAGCAGGACGGCACACTGGTGTGCGTGTTCCGCCGCAAGGTGATGGTGCCCAAGGCGCCGGCGGCCGGTGTCGAGGCCGACCAGCCGGGGCGTCCGGGCCTCCGGTGACGGTCGTCCCGACCTGCCCTCGCTGCGGCGGACCGGTCCGGCCGCCCGGGCTGATGTCGAGTGACTGGCGGTGCGAGCGGCACGGCGCCGTGCACCCGTACCAGGTCTCCCCGAGTGTCGGGCCTGAGGCGGTCGAGTACGTCCGCGGCCGGGCGGCAGTGCCGCTGTGGCACCGTGGCCGCTGTTGCCGGGCTGGACGGTCACCGGAGTGGGCCACGCCGGCGACGACCGCACCGGAGCACGGGCGACCGCATTGGCCTGCGCCGGGCCGGCCCCGCTGGGCGGGCTCGCCGACCTGATCCTGGTCGCCGAGGAGCCGGGAGTCGGACTGGGCGCCCGGTATGCCGGCCTGGGCGGACCCGACCCGGGCGAGGGCTTCGACACGGTGCCGCAGGCGAAGGTCACCGTCGCCGGGCATCCCACCCCACTGTGGTCGATCCCGGTAGACGCGTCCCGATGCGCCTACGTCGGCGAGGCGGATGCGTGCTGGCTGTGGGCGGTGCTATGGCCGGCCGACGCGGGCTACATCTTCGCCGAGCACGTAACGATGCGGGACCTGCGCGCCGGCCGGTTGCCGATGCTGGTCTTCGGTGCACCGTCGCCGTACCTGCAGGAGAGGCCCGGCTGACCCTAACCGGCCTGGACCGGCGGGGAGGCGGCCGGTGCGCCGGCGGCTGCTAGGGGGTGGATGGCCTCCAGCGCCACGATGTGCGGCTGGCGCGGCCCCGGCACGTCGGCGCGTATCCGGCGGGTCGCTTCGAACCCGTCCATCTCCGGCATCTGGATGTTCATCAGGACCAGGTCGTACGACGCCCATCGAGGAGCCTTCACCGCATCCCGTCCGGTTGACCAGGATCTGTCGTAACCGGGCCGGGTCTTTGGTCACCCACTGCGGGCAACCCTCGTCGACCTCGGACACAAGCTCCAGTCCCTTCAAGGTGGCCGCGGCCGCAACGAGGTCGAGCGATCCCTCCTCGCATTCCCGCAGCTCGAAGGACACCTGCTCGAGGTCCAGCTGGTCCGACTCGATCTCCGAAAAGTCGAGGATGTCGTTGGTGATCACCAGCAGAGCGTCTCCGCTGGCCCATACGGTTTCAACGAACTCGCGCTGCTCCTCGGCCAACTCGGTGTCCAGCAGTAGGCCGGTCATCCCGATCACGGCGTTCATCCGGGTAGGATCTCGTGGCTCATGGTGATCGTGATCGTGACCGTGTGGCCGGTGGGCCGGCGGAGCAGCGCCGCCCGCAGCGCGGCCCGACCACTTACCCACGGCGCCGGGGTCAGGGGACATGGTTCGGGCAGCCGGACCGATCTTCTCGCCCACGAGCGGGCAACCCTGAAGGCGAGAGCCGCCGCGCAGGTCGCTGGCCACCCCGACGTCGCGACCGACGTCGCGCGGGGCATCGGCGTGGTTAACCGCCGATACGGCTGAGAGGGGGTACAACTAGGCGCGCATCTGTCCGCCCGACGGGCGGTGCGCTCCATGGATTGAGAAGGGCGGCCGCACCGTGGCGAAGAAGGTTGCGATCTGGCTGACGGTCGCGTTCGTCCTCTTCTACTTGTTCAGCCAGCCGACCCAGTCGGCAAAGGCGGTCAAGAGCGTCGGCCACGGGGTGGCCACCGCCGGCCACCAACTCGTCGTCTTCTTGAGTTCGTTGTCCAAGTGAGATGAGCCTGTCGCCGCTGCGCCGGCAGCTCGACCCCGTGTCCCAGTACGTCCTGCCCACCGAGCAGATCGAGGTCAACCGGCGGCTGCACTGGTCGATCATCATCCCGCCGTTCTTCGCGGCGTTGGCCGGGCTCTTCGTCGCCGGCTACCTCACCGGTCAGCTGACCGACCGCAGCGGCTCATTCGACGACCTGATCTGGTTCGGTGCACTCGCCCTGATCGCCCGGCTCATCTGGCGGGTTGCGCAGTGGAACAGCGACCGGTTCATCGTCACTGGCCGGCGGGTGATGCTGGTGACCGGCGTGTTCAACCGGCGGGTGGCCATGATGCCGCTGCAGCGGGTCACTGACATGAGCTATCGCCGAACGGTGGCCGGACGCATCTTCGGCTGGGGTACGTTCGTGATCGAGTCTGCCGGGCAGGACCAGGCCCTGCGTACCGTCGACCGGCTGCCGTCCCCCGACGCGCTCTACCAGACCGTGTGCATGTTGATGTTCGGCTCTGAGCACCAGGGCCCGCCACCGCGGATCCGGCCGGCCCAGCCGGACATCGATGCGGAGATCGACGAGCAAGACGTGCTCTGATCGGCCCGATCCGTGGAGGCCCCGTGCGCATCGACCTGCACACGCACTCGACGGCCAGCGACGGGACCTTCTCGCCTAGCGACCTGGTGCGCGCCGCCGCTGCCGCCGGCCTCGCCGTCGTCGCCCTCACCGACCACGACACCACTGGCGGCTGGGCCGAGGCAGCCGAAGCGCGGCCGGCCGGGCTGGCGTTGGTGCGTGGCGCCGAGCTGTCCTGCCGGTACTCCGGGGGCGCCGGCGACCCGATCAGCCTGCACCTGCTGGCGTACCTCTTCGATCCCACCGAGCCGGCGTTGCGGGCCGAGCGCGCCCGGGTCCGCGCCAGCCGCCTACGACGCGCCGAGCGCATGGTGGACATGCTGCAGGCTGACGGCACGGAGATCACCTGGGAGCAGGTGCTGGCGATCGCCGGCGGCGGCACCGTGGGCCGGCCGCACATCGGTCAGGCGCTGATCGAGGCCGGCTATGTGGCCAACCAGGGCGCGGCGTACAGGCCGGAGTGGATCGGCACCCACGGCCGCTACTGGGTGGCCAAGGAGGACATGGACGTGCTCGCTGCGATCGGCCTGGTCCGCGGCTCCGGGGGAGTGCCGGTGTTCGCCCACCCGCGGGCGTCCCGGCGGGGACGGATCGTCGACGACACCGCCATCGCCGAGATGGCGGACGCCGGCCTGGCGGGCCTGGAGATCGACCACACCGACCACACCGCCGATGAACGCCGGCAGCTGCACGACCTCGCCGACCGGCATGGGCTCCTGACCACCGGCTCCAGCGACTTCCACGGGACCCGCAAGATCGTCAGGCTGGGCGCTCACGTCACCGCGCCGGCCGCGTACCAGGCGTTGGTGGCGCAGGCCACCGGGTCCGCCGTGCTGACCGGGTGAGCCACCTCCTTGACGGCCGCTTCTTCGGCGAGGCGTTTGTCACGCTGTTCGTGATCATGGATCCGGCCGGGACGGTCCCGGTCTTTCTCGCGCTCACCGCGGGACGGTCGGGCAAGTCGAAGGCGCGGTCCTCGTGGCAGGCGGTCCTCGTGTCGCTGGGGGTGATCTCGTCGTTCGCCGTGTTCGGCCAGGCGATCCTGGACTACCTGGGCATCGGCATCCCGGCCCTGCAGGGCGCCGGCGGGCTGCTGCTGCTGCTGGTCGCACTGCAGCTGCTCACCGGCCAGGCGGAGGAGCCGGGCCAGGTGCAGGACGTCAACATCGCGATGGTGCCGCTGGGCACGCCGCTCCTGGCCGGGCCGGGCGCCATCGTGGCCACCATCGTCTTCGTCCGGCGGGCCGACGGGGTCCCGCAGATCGTGGCGCTGGCGGTGGCCATCATCGCCGTGCACGTGACGCTCTACCTGTTCCTGCGCTACTCCGGGGTGATCATCCGGGTGGTCCGCGACAGCGGCATCGTGTTGATCACCCGCATCGCCGGGCTGCTGCTGTCGGCGATCGCCGTCCAACTGGTTGCCTCATCGGTCCTGGGCTTCATCGCCGCCGCCCGGCATTGACGGATCGCCGCCGCCCGGCATCGACGGCGCCACCGTGGACGAGCAGCCGGGTGGGGCTCCGCTCTCAGCCGGCGCGATGGTGATGATCTCGCATCTGATCGGCGCCCCGGAGCGTCCATCGAGCACTGCACGTCGGTCGCCGTCCCGTACGCCGGGCTGGCCGGCCAGGCGCTGGGCTGTCCGGGCGAGGGCGGTCCGCCGGCGTAGGTAGGTGGCCTGGGCATGGACGGCGTCGCGTAAGTAGCTTTGGAGCGAGGCCCCCCGCTCTGCTGCAGCCGACCGGAGCTGCTCGAGATCGTCTCGGGGTACGTCACGGATCAAGATGTTTGGCACAGCCGAACGCTATCGACCGCGATAGCGATGATCAAGCGTCGTATACCCGGCGCCAGCTGGAAGGGCGTGAGCGTCCCTCGCTCAGGCCGATCGCCGCGTCCAGGCCGGGTCGCGGCCGGCAAAGCCGAGCGCCCGGTCGAGCGCCGGCGCGTCAGCCGGCACGTCCACCACCGGCCCGAACAGTCCGTCGCGGCCCGCCGCGTGCTCCGGCTGGGCTGACGCGGCGGTGAACGCGAGGACGGCCGCCGAGCTGGCCGGGTCACAGCTAAACGGCTGGCCGGTCGCCCGAGCCAGGTCCCAGCCGTGCAGCACCAGCTCGTCCAGAGCGACCGTGCCTATCGTCTCGGCCGGCATCGTCACGCCACCGGCTTCGGTCATCCCCTGCCAAGCCGCCGGGTCGCGCCAGGCTGCGGTCAGCTCGCCGAGCCGTTGGGGAAGGACGCTGCGCCAGCCCGGGTCGAGGTGCTCCGCGGCGGGCGTGCCCGGCCCGGATGCCGCTGCTCTCCCCTGCGGCCGGGTGGACTTTGGCCGCCCAGGTAAAGGCGAGCGACAGGCCCATCAGGTGGTCGAGCAGGGCGCCGACCGACGTATCGGCACACGGCGTGGCACCAGTCAGCTGATCGTCGGTCACGCCGTTCAGCAGGCGGATCACCTCGTCGGCGGCCGGGTCGAGATCGAGCACAGCGGTTCCTTTCGGGCGGCGGGAATCACCGGCGCGGACCGCGACGCAGCTGGACGCCGGTCCCTTCCACGACTTCAATGTGTACGGCGTTCAAGATGGTGCACCTCGTGCACACTGTCAACATGCAGGGACGGGTGCAGCCCGAGGTTCGCTCGACACACGAACGAGATGAGATGTGATGCCACTGCCCTGGTCAGCCGATCTGGCGGGTCGCTTGGACCGCCACGTCGTGTCCTTCGACGCGCTGCGCGGCAATCCGCTGGGCGACCCGGTGGAACGGCCGCTGAACGTGTACGTGCCGCCGGGCTACGACGACGAGCCCGATCGGCGCTACCCCAGCATCTACGTCCTGCAGGGCTACACCGGGCACCTCGCGATGTGGGACAACCGCACGCCGTACCGGCTCACGTTCCCCGAAGCCGCCGACCGGCTCTTCGCCCGCGCAGAGGCTCCGCCAGCTCTGGTGGTCTTCGTCGACGCCTGGACCCGCTACGGCGGGTCGCAGTTCGTCGACTCGCCCGGCACCGGCAACTACCACTCCTACCTGTGCAACGACGTCGTGCCGTGGGTGGACGCCCACTACCGCACGCTGGCCACGGCGGCCCACCGCGGCGTGACCGGGAAGTCCAGTGGCGGCTTCGGCGCATTCATCACCCCCATGCTGCGTCCAGACCTGTTCGGCGGGCTGGCCTCGCACGCCGGGGATTCGCTCTACGAGTACTGCTACTTCGGCGAGTTCGCCAACGCCACCCGCGCCCTGCGCGAGTACGGCGGCGACATCTGGGTTTGGTGGGACGACTTCCAAGGGCGTCCGGGGCTGACCAAACCAACCGACGGCGGGCTCCTGATGACGCTGGGCTGCTCGGCGGCTTTCTCGGCGCAACCCGACGGCGAGGTGGTGCTGCCTTTCGACCCGCGCAGTGGTCGGCTGCGTGAGGACGTATGGGCGCGCTGGCTCGACTGGGACCCGGTGCGTATGGTCCCGCGGTACGCCGAGGCGCTGCGGGCGCAGCGGGCGGTGTGGATCGACGCCGGCACTCGGGACGAGTGGTATCTCGACCTCGGCGCCCAGGCGATGGTCGATGCGCTGGCCGCGGTCGGAGTCAACGACGTGCACTTCGAGACCTACGACGCGGCGCATGGCGGCATTGACTTCCGTTACCCGCTCTCACTGGCCTTTTTGGCCCAGCGGCTCTCGGCCGGCAGTTAGCCGGGCTCCCTGCCCGCCTCCAGCCCCCGCTCTGCGGGGGTGCTCATCGACGGCGACCGGAGCCCCGGCGGTGGATGGTGCCAGGGCTCTGCACGGGTGTCGCACCCGGCGAGAAGGGCGGCGCACAATGTCCGTACGGACTGCCCACTCGACCGGGCCGGTGCCCGCGCATCTTCCGGCCGGCAGCGCTTCGAACTGCGCCAAGGCGACCACGAGCCAGCGCGCCGAAAAACCTGCGGTCCAGCGCTGAGCCGCCGAGGTCTTCGCACAGAGTGGGCCGCCCTAAACTGGATTTGACTGATAACCGACGGATGGCGGAGGCGCTGCCCGCGCAAGGTTCCGGCGAACTCGTGATGTGGGGCGTCGCGTGTCCGCTGGAGGCGAACGCCAGCCCGGAACGCCGCGCCCGCCCCGTGTGTTGAGTCAAACAGGCTCAACCTAGGGAGTAGGTTAATGACTGAACTTCGTACGCTTCCCGTCGTCCCGCTTACCGACGCGGTCGTGCTGCCCGGCATGGTGGTGCCGCTCGGGTTGGACGACGCAGAAATACGTGCTGCGGTGGATGCCGCGCAGGCGCACGACGGTGAGCACGCGCAGCTGCTGCTGGTGCCGCGTCTCGACGGTCGTTACGCCGCGGTGGGTGCCGTCGCGGTGCTCGAGCAGGTCGGCCGGCTGCCCAACGGCCAGTCCGCTGCCGTGGTGCGGGCGACCGGCCGGGCCCGGATCAGCGGCGGGACGACGGGCCCGGGAGCTGCCTTGTGGGTGGAGCTGGCCGCGGCGAGCGAGCCGGTGGCCGGGTCGGCCGCCGGCGAGGACATCCGGGAGCTGACCCGGACGTACAAGGCCGTGGTCACCACCATCCTGCAGCAGCGCGACGCCTGGCAGCTGGTCGACTCGATGCAGGCGATCAGCGACCCGTCGGTGCTCAGCGACACGGCCGGCTACGCGCCGTACCTCTCCAACGCGCAGAAGCTGCAGCTGCTGGAGTCCTTCGACGTGGGCGAGCGGCTGCGGCTGGCGAGCGGGTGGGCCCGGGAGCACCTGGCCGACCTCGACGTCGCCGAGACGATCCGCAAGGACGTGCAGGAGGGCATGGACAAGCAGCAGCGGGAATTCCTGCTCCGCCAGCAGCTCGGTGCTATCCACAAGGAGCTCGCCGACCTCTCCGGCAAGCCCGAGACCGAGGAGCAGGACTACCGGGCCCGCGTCGAGGCGGCCGACCTGCCGGCTAAGGTCGCCGAGGCCGCGCTGCGCGAGGTCGACAAGCTGGAGCGGACCAGCGACCAGTCCCCTGAGGTGGGCTGGATTCGGACCTGGCTCGACACCGTGCTCGACCTGCCGTGGAACGAGCGCAGCGACGACTCCTACGACATCGCCGCCGCCCGGGCGGTGCTCGACGCCGACCACGCCGGCCTCGACGACGTCAAGGACCGGATCACCGAATACCTCGCTGTCCGCAAGCGGCGCGAGGAGCGCGGGCTGGGCCTGGTCGGCGGCCGGCGCAGCGGCGCGGTGCTCGCACTGGTCGGGCCGCCCGGGGTCGGCAAGACGTCGCTGGGCGAGTCGGTGGCCCGGGCGATGGGACGCAGTTTCGCGCGGGTTGCCCTGGGCGGCATCCGCGACGAGGCTGAGATCCGCGGTCACCGGCGCACCTATGTGGGCGCACTGCCCGGCCGGATCGTGCGAGCGATCGCCGAGTCGGGCTCGATGAACCCGGTCGTGCTGCTCGACGAGGTCGACAAGCTGGGCAGCGACTACCGCGGCGACCCCACCTCGGCCCTGCTCGAGGTACTCGACCCGGCTCAGAACCACACGTTCCGGGACCACTATCTCGATGTCGAGCTCGACCTGTCCGACGTACTCTTCCTGGCCACCGCCAACGTGCTCGAGGCGATCCCCGGCCCGCTGCTGGACCGGATGGAGGTCGTCCGGCTCGACGGCTACACCGAGGACGAGAAGGTCGAGATCGCCCGCGACCACCTGCTGCCGCGGCAGCTGGAGCGGGCCGGGCTCACCGCGCAGGAGGTCGTGTTCGGCGACGACGCGCTACGGCTGCTGGCCGCGGAGTACACCCGCGAGGCCGGCGTCCGTGATCTCGAGCGCACCATCGCCCGGATCCTGCGCAAGGTGACGGCCCGGCTGTCCACCGCCGGCGGGGACGCCCCGGTGAACATCAGCGCGGGCAGCCTGCGCGACTACGTCGGCTGGCCCAAGCACACCCCGGAGTCCGGCGAGCGTACGGCGGTGCCCGGCGTGGCAACCGGGCTCGCCGTCACCGGCGCCGGCGGCGAGGTGCTGTTCGTCGAGGCCGCGCTGGCCGGCGCGGAGACCGGTGAGGCCGGCCTGCAGCTGACCGGTCAGCTCGGCGAGGTGATGAAGGAGTCGGCCCAGATCGCGCTGTCCTACGTACGCTCGCACGGCGCCGAGCTGGGGCTGCCGGCCGGCGCGCTGAAGGAGCGGGCCGTGCACATCCACGTACCCGCCGGCGCCGTCCCCAAGGACGGGCCGAGTGCCGGGGTGACGATGGTGACCGCGCTGGCGTCGCTGCTGTCCGGCCGGCCGGTGCGCTCCGGCGTGGCGATGACCGGTGAGGTGTCGCTGACCGGCCGGGTGCTGCCGATCGGCGGGGTCAAGCAGAAGCTGCTGGCCGCGCACCGGGCCCGGCTGACCACGGTGCTGCTGCCGCAGCGCAACTCCCCGGACCTCGACGAGGTGCCGGCCGCGATCCGGGACGAGCTCACCGTGCACCTGGTCAGCTCGGTCGACGAGGTGCTCGCCCTGGCGCTGGAGACCGGCGCGGCAGCGACGCTGGCGGCCTGAGGGTCAGGCCGGCGCTGCCAGCCGGGCCTTCGCCTCTTTGACGTTGGGGCCGTCGCGCAGCGCCGGCGGCACGGCGAGCAGGCTGGTCCGCAGGACCCGGATCGCGACGGTCGCCCCGATATCGGTCGTCGGCAGGCCGGGCAGCCGGTACATCCGCCGGGCCCAGCGCGGGAGCAGCGAAAAGGCCAGGGTGGCCACTCCGGCCCAGGCCGGTCGGGCCGGGGTGGCGAGCCGGACCGCGCGGCGCATCGGCGGCACGAGCACGAAGCGGGCGGCCTCGTCGGACTCCCCGGTGCCGGCCAGCTGGGGCCGCATCCGCTCGAAGTACGCCCGCAGTCCGGGGACCGTGTCCGGGCCGGCGGCCGCCCCGATCAGATCGGCGGCCCGGGTCTGCTCGGCGACGTAGCGGTCGGCCTCGTCCGCAGTCAACCGCAGGCCCCCCCGGCGCGCCGTGTCGAGAAACGAGTCCACCTCACAGGCGTGCACCCACAGCAGCAGCTCCGGGTCGCTGGCCCCGGGCACCCGCCGGTGCATGCCCCTGATTCGGGCGACGGTCCGCCGCACCTCCGGCGTGGGCGCATAGGTGACCGTGCCGACGTACTCCGCGGTGCGGCGCAGCCGGCCCCACGGGTCGGCCCGGAAGTCGGAGTGCCCCAGCACGGTGGCGATCACCGTGGGGTGCAGGGCCTGCAGGAACAACGCCCGCAGGCCGCCGACCCCCAGGGTCGGGTCACCGTGCACGCGCCAGGTGATGCTGTCGGGCCCGAACAGGCCGTGATCGTCGATCGTCATCGCGGTCAGGGTGACACGGGTCGGGCCTGCTCCTCGACCGCGGCCCAGAACTGCGTAAGTATCGCGACGGTGCGCCCGGGCGCTTCGACGGCGGGGGAGTGGGCGGCGCTGGCCACCACCTCGCATCGGGCCCCGAGCCGGGCCGCCATGTCGGCCTGCACGGCCGGCGGCCAGGCGTCGTCGTCCTCGCCGTACGCCACGAGCACCGGCACGCCGGCCGCCCGCAGCTCGGCGACCCGGTCGGGCGCGTTCTGCAGCGCTTCGCCCATTCCCCGCAGGCCGCCGGCCGACGAGGCCAGGAAACGTTCCCGCAGAAAGGCGCGCAGCGCAGCCGGCGTCTCGACGGCGGCCGGGCCGAGCCGGTCGAGCTCCTCCATCGCGGCGTGCACCGCCGGCATCCCGCCCGCGGCCAGCACCGGCTCGAAGTGGCGCATCCGGTCGGCGCGGGCGCCGGGAATGGCCGCCGGTCCGGAGTCCAGCAGGACCAGTGACCGGAGCCGCTCCGGTGCCGCGATCGCGGCGGCCCGGCAGACCAGGCCGCCGAAGGAGTGCCCCACCAGGTGCACCGGCTGGTCGGCGATCTCGGCCGCGGCGGCCAGTACCGTCCGGCCGAGCGCCGGCACGCCGTACGCGGGAGGCTCAGCCGGCCCGGGTGACTCGTACTGGCCGGGCAGGTCGATCGCCACCGTACGGTAGCCGGCTGCCGACAGGCCACCGAGGACCGGTGCGTAGTCCTCCTTGCTGCCGGTATAGCCGGGCACCAGCAGCGCCGTCCCCCGCTGGTCGCCGCCGGCGGTCGCCTCCAGGGCGGCCACCGGACCGCAAGGAAGGGCGAGGGTACGGGGGACGCCCGGGTGCGGCGCGATCTGGGTCACGTACTCCAGTCTGCCGCCTACGGCCGGCGGTGCAGCGCAACGTCGGTCAGCGCGCCGGCTGCGACCTGCCCGGTCATCCAGGTGCAGTGCGGCTGGCGCCGGCGGTCGGTCGGCGAGCCAGGGTTGAGCAGGCGGAGGCCGCCCGGGGTGGTGCTGTCACACGGGATGTGGCTGTGCCCGAAGATCAGCACGTCGACGCCGGGGAAGCGGCTGCCGCAGCGGGCCTCCCGGCCGGTGGACGGCCCCGTCTCATGCACCACGGCCAGCGCCAGCCCGTCGATGTCGGCGTAGGCGATCTCGGGCAGCCTGGCCCGAAGTTCGGGACCGTCGTTGTTGCCGTACACCCCGATCACCCGCCGCGCGCGGGACTCCAGCGCGTCGAGCAGGTCGACCGACACCCAGTCACCGGCGTGGACGACGACGTCGGCCGCTTCCGCCTCGGACCACAGGGCGTCGGGCAGGTCACGGGCCCGCTTGGGCACGTGGGTGTCGGCGATGATCAGCAGGCGCACGCGAACCGCCGGGGTCAGCCCTCGTCGGGTGCGGTGGCCGGCGTGCCGCCGCGGGTGCGCCGGCGCCCGCTCCGGTGCCGCTTCGGCCGTTCGCCGTCCGGTGTCCCGGCATCCGTTGCGGGGCGGGAGCCCGTTGCCGGGACGCTGTCCGCGGCGGGGCCGGAGTCTGTTGCCCGGCCGGCGTCCGCAGCGCCGGCGCCACCCCGGGTACGCACCCGCGCCCGGGACCGCCGGGTCGGCGGCCGCTCGCCGTCGCGGGGAGCGACGGTGCGCTCAGCCGCCGAGCCGTCGCGAGGGCGCCGGTCGCCGCCGCCGCTGCTGCGGGCCGGCGTGCGCGGCCGGCGGCCGGTCTCGCCGATGTCCTCGACGGCCTCCGCGCCGAGCCCGGCCCGGCTGCGCTGAGAGCGCGGCAGCGTGCCATGGGCGCTCGGCGGGATGTCCAGGTCGGCGGCCAGATGAGCCGAGGTCGAATATGTCTCCGGCGGGTCGGGGAACGGCAGGCCCAGCGCGGCGTTGACCGCCTGCCAGCGTGGCACGTCGTCCCAGTCCACGAAGGTCACCGCGATGCCGTCGGCGCCGGCCCGGCCGGTGCGGCCGATCCGGTGCAGGTAGACCTTCTCGTCCTCCGGGCACTGGTAGTTGATCACGTGGGTCACGTTGGCCACGTCGATGCCGCGGGCCGCGACGTCGGTGGCGACGAGGACGTCGACCTTGCCGCTGCGGAACGCCCGCAGGGCCTGCTCCCGAGCGCCCTGCCCGAGGTCGCCGTGCACCCCGGCGGCGGCGAAGCCACGCTCGACGAGATCGTCGGCGACCTTCTGGGCGGTGCGCTTCGTCCGGCAGAAGACCATCGTCAGGCCGCGGCCGTCGGCCTGCAGGATCCGGGCCAGCATCTCGATCTTGTCCATCGCATGGGCGCGGTAGACGTGCTGCGAGGTGGTCGGCACCAGCCGTCCCTCGTCGGGATGCTCGGCCCGGATGTGCACCGGCTGGCGCATGAAAGCCCGGGCCAGCGAGACGATAGGGCCCGGCATGGTCGCGCTGAACAGCATCGTCTGCTTCTCGTCCGGGAGCAGAGCCAGGATCCGCTCGATGTCGGGGAGGAACCCCAGGTCGAGCATCTCGTCGGCCTCGTCGAGCACCAGCACCGAGACCTGACCCAGGTCGAGCAGTCCCTGCTTGGCCAGGTCGATCAGCCGTCCCGGGGTGCCGACCACGATCTCGATGCCCTTGGCCAGCGCGTTGACCTGCGGCTCGTAGGCCCGGCCGCCGTAGACGGCGAGGGTGCGTACGCGGCGCAGCGCGCCGGCGGTGGCGATGTCCCGGGTGACTTGCAGGCACAGCTCGCGGGTCGGGACGACGACGAGGGCCTGCGGCTTGCCGTTGCCGCCCTCCTCCGGTCCGAGGATCCGCTGCAGGATAGGGATGCCGAAGCCCAGCGTCTTGCCGGTGCCGGTGCGCGCCTGGCCGATGACATCGTTGCCGGCCAGCGCGATCGGCAGGGTGAGCTCCTGGATGGCGAAGGCCCGGGTGATCCCGACCGCCTCGAGTGCGCCGACCGTCTCGGGTCGCACGCCGAGATCGGCGAAGAGCGGGTCCATCTCGGTGACCGGAGCCTTGGCGGCCAGGGGCTCGGCGGTGTCGACGTCGACAGCGTCGTGCTCGGTCAGGTCTTGCACGTCAAGTTCGGCGTTCAGTGTGTTGCCTCTCTGCGAGCCGCACCGACGAGGGGCCCGGCGGGGCCGCGGGGAAGCGGCGTTCGCGAGAGGGACGTCAGCGCACAGTTGCCGGCGGGCGCGGAGCGCGCATCGCCACACGATCATGTTACGCCCCGAGGGTGACTGCGAGCCGGTCGCTAAGGTCCGCCTGGTGCAACCACTCCCGGCCGATCGACCGACGCCGGACCTCCACCCGGCCGACCGGGCGGCTGTCGTCGACCTGCTCGGCGTGCTTGCGTACGGCGAGCTCACCGCCTTCGACCGGCTGGCCCTGGACGCCCGGATGGCGCCGACGCTGAGCGGTCGGGTCGCCCTGGCCGACATGGCCGCGGCCGAGCTGGATCACTTCCGACGGCTGGTCGCCCGGCTTCAGCAGCTCGGTGTGGACCCGGAGGCGGCGATGCTGCCCTTCGTCGCGGCGCTGGATGCCTTCCACGACTTCACCAGGCCGGCCGACTGGCTGGAGGGCCTGGTCAAGGCCTACGTGGGGGACGGCATTGCGGCCGACTTCTACCGGGAGATCGCCGGCGCCCTCGACGAGGCGACCCGGGCGCTGGTGCTCGACGTGCTCTCCGACACCGGCCATGCCGAATTCGCGGTCCGGGAGGTGCGGGCGGCAATCGCCAGCGACCCGTCGGTCGGCGGCCGGTTAGCGCTGTGGGCCCGGCGGCTGGTCGGCGAGGCCATTTCCCAGGCGCAACGCGTGGCCGCCGACCGGGATGCGCTGATCGTGCTGCTCGTCCAAGGCTCCGGGGACCTAAGCGGCGTCGGTGCCCTGATCAGACGGGTCACCGCCGCCCACGCCGAACGGCTGACCGCGCTGGGCCTGTCTTCCTGACGTTCGGCGGCCTCACGGTGCGGAGAAACCCACCCGGCGGAGCTCGGACTCGGCGATTTCGACGTAGGCCAGCTTGTCGGCCGGCACCACGACCCGCCGGCCCTTCTCGTCGACCAGGCTCAGCACGCCGGTCTTGCCCGAGAGGGCCTCGGTGACGGCCTTCTCCACCTCGGCCGCCGTCTGCGCACTTTCGACGGTGAGCTCCCGGGCCGCGAACTGCACGCCGATCTTGACCTCCACGCGGTGCCTCCTCGTCGGCCCACCCGTCGGGGGCTCTGTCAGTTCGGATTCAGGGTCAGTTCGAATTCAGGGTCAGTTCGAATTCAGGGTCAGTTCGAATTCAGGGTCGGTACGGGTCAGGCTAGTCGCCGATCACCGCCCTCCACACCGCCCGGCGGTGATCCAGGCTTCCTAGGTCCTGCTGGAACCGGACCAATCGCGCCTGGATCATGGGCAGGAGCGCGCAGGAGCCCGCAGGCGCATGGGCAGCGCGCAGGTCAGGGCTGGCGGGGGAAGCCGGAGATGCCGCGCCAGGCCAGGTGCGACAGCAGGCGTACCGCGTCGTGCTTGTCCACCGCCCGGTCGGTGTCGAGCCAGTAGCGTGCGCTGAGCTCGGAGACGCCCAGCAGGCCGACGGAGAGCAGCTCGGCCTGCTCCCGCGGGACGCCGGTGTCGGCGGCGATGGTGTCGGCCATCGCCTCAGCGCAGCTCCGGGACAGCCGCTCAGCCCGCTCCCGGACGGCCGGCTCGTTGCGCAGGTCGGACTCGAAGACGAGCCGGAAGGCCATGCCCTGGTCGACGAAGTCGAAATAGGTGGCGATGGCGTTGTGCACCCGCAGCTTGTTGTCGGTGGTCGCCGCCAGCGCCCGGTGCACCCGAGCCAGCAGCTCCTCGGCGGCCGTGTCGAGCAGGCCCAGGTAGAGCTCGAGCTTGCTGGGAAAGTGCTGGTACAGCACCGGTTTCGAGACGCCGGCCCGCTCGGCGATGTCGTCCATGGCCGCTGCGTAATAGCCCTGGGCGACGAACACCTCCTGCGCCGCGGCCAGCAGCTGGGTGCGGCGGGCCGACCGTGGCATCCGGGCCGGTCGCGGCTCGACCGGGTCTGCAGCGCTCACGTCAGGGCCGCTTTGCCAACGCGGCCGCCAGCCGGCGCAGCGGCGGCTCGAGCACCTCGCCGTACGTGGGGAAGGCGTGCACCACGTCGGCGTAGAGCGCCAGCGGCACCTGCGCCCGGATCGCCAGCGTCGTCTCGGCCAGCCAGGAGTCGGCCCCCTCGCCGACCCCGACGGCACCGACCAGCACGCCCCGGGAGAGGTCGGCGTACAGCTCGACGTGGCCCGCGCCCGAATCCCCTTCGGCGGACGCGCGCGCGGTGTCGGCCAGGTCGGCGGACTCGACCGTCAGCTCGATCCCCTGCTTGCGTGCCTGGTCGGGGGTGAGGCCGACCGCGTACACGGCCGGCGAGGTGTACACGGCGCGGGGGATAGCCCGGTAGTCGGCGGCGGCGGACCGCCCGAGCATGACCTCCGTGGCCACCCGGGCCTGGTAGTTGGCGGTATGGGTGTACGGCGCCACGCCGGTCACGTCGCCGACCGCCCAGACGTGGTCCGCGCCGCGGACCCGGCCGGCCGGGTCGGTGGCCAGCGGCTCGTCGGTGGGCAGCCCCAGCGTCTCCAGCCCGATGCCGGTGACCGCCGGCTTGCGACCCACGGCGAGCAGGACGCGGTCGGCGGTCAGCTGCGAGCCATCGCCGAGGTGCAGCATGCCGGCGACGACCTTGTCGAGCGCAACTCCGATGCGTACGTCCACACCGGCCGAACGCAAGGCCGCCGCGATCGCCGTACCGACGAACTCCGGCTCCGCGGCCAGCAGCCGGTCGGCCGCCTCGACCAGGGTCACCACGGCGCCCAGGTGCGCGTATGCCTGGGCCAGCTCGCAGCCCACCGGGCCGCCGCCGAGCACGGTCAGCCGGTCGGGCAGGTCCGGCGCGCTCAGCGCTTCGTCGCTGGTCCAGGTGGGCACCGTGTCCAACCCGTCGATGGGCGGCACCACCGGCACCGAGCCGGTGTTGACCACCAGGTCGGTCCACCCGATCTCACGGTCCCCGACCCGCAGCGCCCCCGCTCGCGTGATCACGCCGTGCCCGCGCAGCACGGTGATCCCGAGCTCTTCGAAGCGCTCGGCGACACTGCTGTCATCGCGGTGCGCAGCCACCTGATCGCGGCGTTGCACAGCCTCGCTCCAGTCGGAGCGCACGCGCCCGTCATGCAGCAGCGCCTTGCTCGGCATGCAGGCGAAGTAGGGGCACTCACCACCGAGCAGCCGCTGCTCCACGACGGCGACGCGCCGGCCAGCCTCGGCCAGCGCCGGCGCGAGGACCTCGCCACCGGAGCCGCAGCCGAGGATCACAACGTCGAAAATCACAGTCATCGATGGATCATGACGGGCCGGGCGCCCTGCGCGCCACCCGGCCGGCCGCTCATCCGCCGACCAGGAGCTGTGCGGTTCACAGCCGCCGCCCAGACGCCACACAGCCCCGCTGCAGGCGGGGGGTCCACGATAGGCCTATGAACGCACCTCCTGCCGGACGCCTCGAGGGGCGGCAAGGATGAGTGAGACCTTGACGGCGCCGCCCTCGGTGGGTGCGGGCGATGCGGCACCCGCGCGATCGGAGCGCCGGGCGCGCCCCACCGGGCTGCTCGCCGGCTACGCCCTCGTCGCCCTCGTCGCCCTGATGGCCCGGATCCCGGCACTCGAGCGCGGCATCGGCGCCGACCGGCCGCCCTGACCGCCAGCGGGCTCTGCTGGGACACCCGGGGCCCCGTGTCGCCGTACCGGGGCCGGCAACACCCGTTGTGCCGAAGCGTCAACGAGGCACAATGGTCACCGGCTGCTGGCTAATCGGCAGGCGGGGTGGTCGCCGGCTACCGGTTGTGCTGGACCGCGATCCAGTCCGGGCTGCGCTGCCCCGGGCGGTAGGTCGACCCCAGCCGCTTGGCGACCACTCCCTCCAGGCCCTGCTCGAGGCTGGCTGAGGCGGTGGCCGGGCCGTCGTCGAACGCCGGTGGCACGGTCCAATGCGCGCCCTGCAGGCCGAGGCGTTCCAAGGTGGCCCGCCGCTCGGCATAGGGCCGCTCAGCGAGGTCGACACCGTAGAGCCGCAGGATGTCAAAGGCCAGCAGGGTGACCGGAGTCGTGCGGGCCAGCGCCTTGACCTGGCGCCCGCGGACGTGCATCCGTGATTGCAGCGCGCTGAACGAGGGCCGCCCCTTGGAAAAGGCGACGATCTCGCCGTCGATGAGGGCGTCCTCACTGATCGTGGCCAGGCCGGCCAGCTCCGGATAGGCCGCGGTGATGTCGTTGTCGTTGCTGCTGGTGATCTGTAACTGGCCGGCGTGGATGTCCACGAGCGCTCGGATACCGTCCCAGGTGAACTCGTACGCCCATCCCGTCCCGGTCGGGAGCTCGCCCGGGGTCGCGAGCATCGGCAGCACAAATCCATCCTGCCCGGCCCCAGGGAGTGGCGCCGAGCCGGCCGGCAGGCCACGCTGCAAGATGACGATCACACCGGGCTGGGAAGGAGCACCGTCATGCGGTCCATCTGGAAGGGCGCCATCTCGTTCGGCCTGGTCAGCATCTCGGTCAAGCTCTACTCCGCGACCGAGGAGCGCGACGTCTCCTTCCATCAGGTGCACCGCAGCGACGGTGGCCGGATCCGCTACAAGCGGGTCTGCCAGGAGGACGGCGAAGAGGTATCGTACGGCGACATCGCCAAGGGCTTCGAGCTGCCGGGCGGTGAGATGGTGGTGCTCACCGACGAGGACCTGGCCGACCTGCCGCTGACCACCAGCCGGGCCATCGACGTCATGACGTTCGTGCCGCTGGAGCAGGTCGACCCGATCTATTTCGCCAAGAGCTACTACATCGAGCCCGACAAGGGGGCGGCCAAGCCCTACGTCCTGCTCCGCGACGCGCTCGCCGGCTCCGATCGGGTGGCCATCGTCAAGATCGCGCTGCGCCAGCGCGAGTCGCTGGCGACCCTGCGGGTGCGCGACGACGTGCTGGTCCTGGAGACGATGATCTGGCCCGACGAGGTGCGCGCCCCGGACTTCGGCTTCCTCGACGAGGACGTGCCCGTCCGGCCGCAGGAGCTGGCGATGGCCAACTCGCTGATCGACAGCATGGCCGACGATTTCGACCCGACGCAGTACGCCGACGGCTATCGCGAGGCATTGCAGCAGGTCATCGACGCCAAGATCGAAGGCCGCGAGGTGGTGGAGCCCAGCGACAGGGAGGCTCCGCAGGCCGCCGGCGTGGTCGACCTGATGGCGGCGCTGCGGGCCAGCGTCGAGCGGGCGAAACAGTCCCGACCGGCGGGCGAGCCGGCGAGCGACTCCGGAACCGACCCGGTGACCGATGAGGTGGCCGCGCGCCGGTCCCCGGCCGCCACCGCGACAAAGCCGGCCCCCAAGCGGCAATCGGCGGCAACCAGGTCAGCCGCAACCATGTCGGCGGCAACCACGTCAGGCGCAACCAAGGAAGCTGCAACCACGTCAGCTGCCAGCAAGGCGCCCGGGAAAAAGGCGGCAGCCAAGCAGGCTTCGGCCAAGAAGGCGGCGGGGCAAGGCGCCGCCGCCAAGGCGGCCACGACCAGATCCGCGGCCACCTCCGCGGCCAAGAAGCCGGCGAAGAAGGCCGCCAGCCGGCGCAGCGCCTGAGGGCCGCCCGGGTACCGTCGCCGGGTGATCTGCCTGCAGGGGGGTGCGGAGTTCGGGCCGGCGTGCCGTGAGATGGACGCTGCCCTACTGGACGGGGCCGGCGGCGGTCCGGTCGTCGTGGCCGCACTCGCCGGGGCGCCCGGCCGCGAGTACGACACGGCGACGGCCAACGGCGTACGTCACTTCGCCGCGTTGGGTGCCGACGCGAGCGGAGCCCCCGACGCCCGGACCGATCCGCAGGGGGCGCTGGCCGCGATCGGTGGCGCGCAGCTCGTCGTGCTGCCCGGCGGCTCGCCGGCCCGCCTGCTCGATGCTCTACTCACGACCGGCCTGGATGAAGCCCTGCGCCGGCACGTCCACGCCGGCCGGGTGCTGATGGGAGCGAGTGCCGGCGCGATGGTGCTCTGCGAACACACCGTCCTGCCCGGGTCGAGCGCCCGGATCGTCGAGGGCCTGGGGCTGGTGCCCGGCTGCCTCGTGGTCCCGCACTACCGAGGAAACACCGACTGGCCCGTGCCGGCCCGGGTGACCGTGCTCGGCCTGCCCGAGTGCGCCGGCCTGCTGATCGAGGGCCCGACGGCGACTGCGGCGGGGTCGGCGCCGTCAACCGTCGGCGGCCGGTCGGTCGCCGTCGGCGAGACGGTGGCCCTGCCGTGAAGCCGGCCGTCCTATCCCAACTGCCGCTGCCGGCGGTCGACCCGGACCGGCCGCCCTGGCCGGGCGCCCCGGTCCTGCTCGACGGCACGGCCACCTACGTACGGACGACGCCGGGTGGTCCCGGCGCCGAGCCGGCCCTCTACATCCACGGCCTCGGCGGCTCGTCGACCAACTGGACCGACCTGGCCGCGCTGCTCGCGACCTGGCTCGACGGGATGGCGATGGATCTACCAGGCTTCGGCCGCAGCGACCCGGCGCCGCGCGGTGGCTACTCGCTGAGCGCGCTGTCGGGCCGGGCCGCCCAGCTCATCGAGCACCACGGCCGCGGGCCTGTGCACCTGCTCGGCAACTCCCTCGGCGGGGCGGTGGCCGTCCATCTCGCCGCCTCCCGGCCCGAGCTGGTCCGCACCCTGACGCTGGTCTCACCCGCGATGCCGTCGCTGCGGCCACGGCGAGGTTCCGATCCGCTGCTGCCGCTGTTGCTCGTACCCGGTGCCAGTGCCGTGGCCAGCCGCCGGCTGGCGCAGCTGCGCCCCGAGCAGCGCGCACTAGCGGTGGTGAACCTGTGTTTCGCCGACCCCTCGCTGGTGCCCGAGAGCCGGCTGGCCGAGGCGGCGGCGGAGGTCGAGCGGCGCAACGCACTGCCGTACGCGATGGATGCGTTCGTCCGGACCCTGCGCTCGCTGATCGGGTCCTATCTGGCGCCCGGGCCGCGCTCGCAGTGGCGGGCGGCCAGCCGGATCACGGCTCCCGCACTGATCGTCTGGGGACGCCAGGACCGGCTGGTCGACGTGTCGCTGGCCCCCCGGCTGGCCCGGACCGTGCCGGGGTCCCGGCTGCTCATCCTCGACAACGTCGGGCATACGGCGCAGCTCGAGGCGCCCGAGCCGGTGGCCCGGGCGGTGCTCGCAATGCTGGCCGAGACAGCAAACGAGGCCGGTCCCACCGGGGGACCGACCTCGTCTGGCTGATCGGAGCTAGTCCTTGAAAACGTCCTTGACCTTCTCGCCTGCCTGCTTGAGATTGCCGCTGGCCTGATCGGCCTGGCCCTCCGCCTGCATGGACTCGTTGCCGGTAGCCTCGCCGGTCTTTTCCTTGGCTGAGCCCTTGAGCTCCTCGGTCTTGTTCGACAGCTTGTCTTCCGCGCTCATCTGTGGCCTCCCTTTCGGATGCGGACCGGGGAAGGATGCCCCGGATGCCGGCGTGTCACACCGGGTGCGTCGAACCGATCACAAACCATGGCAGGCTCTCGGGCGTGAGCGCTCGAAACCTGGCGCGGGCGAGGATGGTGCGCCGCAGGCGCCGTACCGTCCTAATCGCCGTGCTCCTGCTGCTGGTCACGGCCGGCTGGATGTGGCGCGGCAGCATGGGTCCCGGTGCCCGGGCAGGTCCGGCCGCCGGCCGGCACCCGGTGCACCCGGCGCAAGCGGCGGTGCGGCACCCATCGGTGACCCCCCCGTCGGCACCAAGGGCGACACCGGCCCCCAGCGTCAGCCCGGCCCTCGCCGGGGCAGCGGCCGGACGGCTGGTGGTCGTCCGAGGCTCCAGCCGGGTCTACGGCAACGGCCCGCTCAGGCGCTACCTCGTCGAGGTGGAGGCGGGTCTCGACATTGGCGAAGACACGGTGGAATTCGCCGACTTCGTCGCCCGCACCCTGGGCGACCCGCACAGTTGGACGCACGGCGGCGCGATCTCGGTGCAGCGGGTCGAGTCCGGACCCGTGGCGTTTCGCGTGGCCCTGGCCTCGCCGCGCACGGTCGACCGCTATTGCGCTCCGCTGGATACCAACGGATACACGTCCTGCTACGACGGCCGGGGCCGGGCCATGCTCAATGTCCTGCGGTGGGCGAGCGGCGTCCCGTGGTACGTCGACGACCTGACCACCTACCGGCAGTACATGGTGAACCACGAGGTGGGACACGCACTCGGCCACCATCATGCCTACTGCCCCCGGCCCGGCGCTCCGGCCCCGACGATGCAGCAGCAGACGCTGGGAATGCAGGGCTGCCGCCGGAACGCCTGGCCCTATCCCTGACGGCGGGGAATCCGCCCGGGCCTACTCGGGTTCGCATCTGTGTCTGCCGCTGCCTGCTTGAAGGAGTTGTCGTGCTGCTGCCACCCCTGGTCGAGCCCGCCGCCACGTTGAGCGTCGACGAGGTGCGGCGCTACAGCCGGCACCTGATCATCCCCGACGTCGCGATGGACGGCCAGAAGCGCCTGAAGAACGCCAAGGTGCTCGCCATCGGCGCCGGCGGCCTGGGTTCGCCGGTGCTGATGTACCTGGCGGCGGCCGGCGTCGGGACGCTGGGCGTGATCGACTTCGACACCGTCGACGAGTCCAACCTGCAGCGCCAGATCATCCACGGGCAGAGCGACATCGGCCGTTCCAAGGCCGAATCGGCGCGCGACAGCATCCGCGAGATCAACCCCTACGTCGACGTCGTGCTGCACACCGCGCGGCTGGACTCCTCCAACGCGCTGGAGATTCTGGAGCCGTACGACCTGATCGTCGACGGCGCCGACAACTTCGCGACGCGCTATCTCGTCAACGACGCCTGCGTGCTGCTGGGCAAGCCCTATGTGTGGGGCTCCATCTACCGCTTCGACGGCCAGGCGTCGGTGTTCTGGGCCGAGCACGGCCCCTGCTATCGCTGCCTCTACCCCGAGCCCCCGCCGCCCGGCATGGTGCCGTCCTGCGCCGAGGGTGGCGTGTTGGGCGTGCTGTGCGCCTCGATCGGCGCGGTACAGGCGACCGAGGCGATCAAGGTGCTGACCGGGATCGGGGATTCCCTCGTCGGCCGGCTCCAGGTCTACGACGCCTTGGAAGCGTCGTGGCGGACGATCAACGTACGCAAGGACCCCGAGTGCCCGCTGTGCGGCAAGAACCCCACGATCACCGGGCTGATCGACTACGAGGAGTTCTGCGGGGTGGTCTCCGATGAGGCGGCCGTCGCGGCGCAGGGCTCGACGATCACCGCGCAGGAGCTGGCCGACCTGGTCGGGGCCGGCGAGCCGCTCTTCCTGGTCGACGTCCGGGAGCCGGCCGAGTACGAGATCGTGCGCATCCCCGGCTCGACCCTCATCCCCAAGGACGAGATCCTGTCGGGGCGGGCGCTGGCGGGGTTGCCGCAGGATCGTCCGGTCGTCCTCTACTGCAAGAGCGGCGTCCGCTCCGCCGAGGCGCTGGCCGCGCTGAAGGCGGCCGGCTTCCGCGACGCCCGCCACGTCCAGGGCGGCGTCACCGCATGGGCGACCCAGGTCGACAAGACCCTCCCGACGTACTGATCGGCTTGTCCGACTTCGCCCGCCGGGTGCTCGACGTGGTCGACGGCATCCCGCCCGGATCGGTGATGACGTACGGGGACATCGCCGAGTGCCTCGGGGTGCCGGCGCCGCGGGCAGTCGGTGCGGTGATGGCGCGGTACGGCGGCGAGGTGCCGTGGCATCGCGTCGTCTACGGCGACGGTCGGCTGCCCCCGCGGCATGAGGCGGAGGCCCGGCGCCGGCTGCGCAGCGAGGGTGTCGGGCTGCGGGGCGACCGGGTCGATCTGGCCGCCGCCCGGTGGCCCGGCCGCTGACTGTCACACCCGGCTGATGACATCTTTGCCATGACCGCAGCGCCCTACCGCCTGGTGCCGGCCCGGCTCCCGCCGGCTGCCGTGCCGCGGCTCGACCCGAGCCAGCAGGCCGTGGTCGACCATGAGCGCGGGCCGCTGCTCGTGCTGGCCGGTCCCGGAACCGGTAAGACGACCACCCTGGTCGAGGCGGTGGCCGCCCGGGTGCAGCGTGGGCTCCGCCCGGAGCAGGTGCTGGTGCTGACGTTCAGCCGCAAGGCGGCCGACGAGCTGCGGGAGCGCATCGCGAGCCGGATCGGCCGCACGTTGTCGGAGCCTGCGGCCTATACGTTTCATGCGTTCTGCTCGGCGCTGGTCTCGGCGTACGGCGACGGGGTCCCGCGGCTGCTGTCAGGTCCCGAGCGGCTGGTGCGGATCCGCGACCTGCTGGCCGGCGACGCTGCCGGCGAAGGCAGCACCACCTGGCCGCCGGCGCTGCGCGACTGCCTGTACACCCGCGGGTTCGCGCAGGAGGTCGCCGACCTGCTCGACCGGCTCCGCGAGCGGGCGCTGACTGCCGACGACCTGCGGTCGATGGCCCGGCGGGAGGGCCGCGACGATTGGCGGGCCGCGGCGGACTTCTTCGACGAGTACACCCAAGTGCTCCGCGGCCGGGAGACCGACTACGCCGAGCTGGTTGCCGAGGCGCTGCGGCTGCTGGAGACCGACCTGACCGTGCTGGCCGACGTCCGGGACCGCTACCGGGCGGTCTTCGTCGATGAGTACCAGGACACCGACCCGGCCCAGGAGCGCATGCTGGCGCTGCTGGCCGGCGATGGTCGCGACCTGGTGGTGGTGGGCGATCCGGACCAGTCGATCTACCGCTTCCGCGGCGCCGACGTGTCGTGCCTGCTGGAGTTCCCGGCCCGGTTCCCGGGCGGTGGCCGCCCCGCGCCGGTGGTGTCGCTGGCTATCTCCCGCCGCGCTGGCACGGAGCTGCTGGCGGCCTCGCGCTCGGTGGCCCGCGGTCTGCCGGCGCCCGGGCTGTCACCGGACAAGCTGCGCGTCCACCGTGACCTGCAGGCAGCGCCGGCGGCGCCGGGCCAGGTCGCTGTCGGGTTGTACGGCACCGAGGCCGACGAAGCCGTCGCCATCGCCGACCTGCTCCGCCGGGCCCACCTGGGCCGGCTGGAACCCGGCCGGCGGCTGCCCTGGTCGGAGATGGCGGTCCTGGTGCGCTCGGGGCTGCGGTCGGTGCCGGTCCTGCACCGATCGCTGGTCGCGGCCGGGGTGCCGGTGGTGGTCGCCAGCGACGAGGTGGCCGTGGCCCGTGACCCGGCGGTCGCCCCCCTGCTGCTCGCCCTCCGGGTTGCCGATGATGTCACTGCCCTCGATCCGACCACCGTGCTGGAGCTGCTCACCTCGCCACTCGTCGGAGCGGGGCCGGCTCAGCTGCGCCGGCTGGGCCGGGCCCTGCGAGGGGGGGAAAGGGCGGCCGACCTGGCACGTCGCGCGGCCGACCCCGGCCGGCTGCCGGTCTATCCCCGCCCCTCGCCGGAGCTGATCGCCGAGGCGATCCGCGAGCCGCACCGGCTGTCGCACCTCGATGACCGGGTGGCGTCCGGGGCGCGCCGGCTGGTCGCGCTGCTCGGGTCCGCGGCCGAGACGCTGCGGCTGCATCGGTCGGCCGAGCTGGCCCTGTGGGAGTTGTGGGACGGCAGCGGCTGGCCCCGCCGGCTCGCCGCGGCCTCGCAGGCCGGCGGTCAGGAGGGCCGGGCGGCCGACCGCGATCTCGATACGATCGGGGCATTGTTCGACGCCATGGCCAGGTTCGAGGAGAGCCGACCGCACGGTGGGGTCCGGCTGTTGCTCGCCGAGCTGGAGGCTCAGGAGATCCCCCCGGCCAGCCGGGTGGAGGGTGTCCTGGGCCAGGGCGGGGTCCGGCTGCTGACCGCGCACCGGGCCAAGGGCCTGGAGTGGGATCTGGTCGTGGTGGCCGGCGTACAGGACGGCGGCTGGCCCGACGTACGCCGGCGTGGCTCGCTGCTCAGCGCCGACCGGCTGGGACGCGCCGGCGTCGAAGCGCCGGCGTCGCCGGCCACGCTGGTCGTCGACGAACGGCGGCTGTTCTACGTCGCGGTCACCCGGGCCCGCCGGCATCTGTTCGTGACCGCTGTGCAGTCGGCCGACGAAGCCGGCCCGCGGCCGTCGCGCTTCCTTGAGGAGCTCGGCGTCGACCTGCCGGCGCCGCGGGCCGGCCCCGGCGAGCTGCTGTCGGCCCGGTCGCTGACCGGTCGCCTGCGCCGGGCCGCGGTCGACCCGGACGCCAGCGACGGGCTGCGCGCGGCGGCGGCCGGGGTGCTGGCGCGGCTCGGCGGCTCGGCCGGTCCCGCCACGGTGGCGCAGGACCACCGTCCCGCGGCCGGCGCCGCCCTGCCGGATCACCGTCCCGCGGTCGCCGCCGCCCTGCCCGGGGCCTGGTGGGGGTTGGCCGAGGCGACCTCGGGGACCACGCCGGTCCGGCACGCCGACCAGGACGTCGGCCTGTCGGCGTCGGCGCTGGCCGCCTTCGACCGGTGCCCGCTGCGCTGGTTCCTGGAGCGGGAGGTCAAGGCCGGCGCCGGGTCAACCGCCGCCCAAGGGTTCGGGAGCGTATTGCACGCCCTGGCCCGGCTGATGTCGACGGATCCGGCGGCGGAGGTCGAGGTGCTGCTCGACCGGGTCGACACGGTGTGGGAGGCGCTCGGCCTGGAGGCCGCCTGGCTCGGCGACCAGCAGCGCGACAAGGCCCGCGCCGCCCTCGGCCGTTTGACCTCCTGGCTGCAGGCCAACCGTCGTCAGCACATCGGCAGCGAGGTGTCCTTCGGCCCGGTGCCGGCGGCCGGGGCGCTGCTCTCGGGCAGCGTCGACCGGCTCGACGCCGACGCCGCCGGCGGACTGCATGTCGTCGACTACAAGACTGCCAAGAACAAGCCGTCTGCTGCCGAGGTGACTGACGACCTGCAGCTGGGCTTCTATCAGCTGGCCGGGCAGGCGGGGGCGTTCGACGGCGTGGCGGGCGGGTCGCGGGTGATGGGGGGCGCCGAGCTGGTGCAGCTGGTCGACGGGCTGGCCGGCGGACGGCCCTCCGTGCAGCCGCAGGAGGCTCTGCCGCCCGACGGCGGGGCGGTGGCCGACGCGGTACGCCGGATGGTGGACGGGGTGATGACCGAGACTTTCCCCGCCCGGCTCAACAGCCGCTGCCCGAAGTGCCCGGTGCGCCAGGCGTGCCCGGCGCAGGAAGCCGGCCGGCAGGTGGTGTCGTGAGGGCGACCGACCGGCCCACTGCCGACGGCGGCTATCTGGCCCGCCTGCTCGGCACCGAATTCACCGACGAACAGCTGGCCATCGTCACCGCGTCGCTGTCCCCGCAGCTCGTGGTCGCGGGCGCCGGCTCGGGCAAGACGACGGTGATGGCCGCCCGGGTGGTGCACGCCGTGGCCTGGCACGGCGTCGCCCCGTCGGCGGTCCTCGGTCTCACCTTCACCAACAAGGCGGCCGGCGAGCTTGCCACGCGGGTACGGCAGAGCCTGCGCCGGCTCCGGGATGCCACTCCCGCCGATGCCGAGGACGACCCACCGGTCGACGAGCTGGTCACCGTGTCGACCTACCACGCCTATGCCGCCCGGCTGCTGGCCGATCATGCCCTACGGATCGGCCGGGAGCCGCAGTCGCGGCTACTCACCGAGGCGGGGCGCTGGCAGCTGGCCGGGCGGGTCGTCCGGGAGGCGCCCGGGCCGTTCCCGGACCTGCCGTGGTTGCCGGCCACGGTGACCGGCTATGTGCTCGATCTGGATGCCGAGCTGTCCGAGCACCTGGTCGAGGTGGCCGACGTACGCGCCGTCGACCGGCGGCTGCTGGCCGAGATCGCGGTCGCGGGCAAGTCGACTGCGGCGTTGCGAGAGGTGGCGGCAGCGGCCCGCGGCCGCGAGCACCTGCTCGACCTGGTGGAGCTCTACCGGGAGCGCAAGCGGCGCGCCGACGCGGTCGACTTCGGCGACCAGGTCGCACTGGCCGCGGAGATCGCCGGCCGATCGCCGGAGGTCGGCGAGGAGGAATGCGCCGAGCACCGGCTGGTGCTGCTCGACGAATACCAGGACACCGGGGTCGGCCAGCGCCTCCTGCTGTCCCGGCTCTACGGCACGGGTCATGCGGTGACCGCCGTCGGTGATCCCTGCCAGTCGATCTACGGCTGGCGCGGCGCCTCCGTCGGCAACCTGCTGCGCTTCTTCCAGCACTTCTCCACCACA
>JAABUL010000174.1_pt1 | contig 131548 bp, 113 predicted proteins | sample 5559151 | NCBI WGS metagenome assembly JAABUL01 (sample SAMN10711876, study PRJNA513368) | rock metagenome | isolation source: Antarctica rocks | place: Antarctica: Victoria Land, Pudding Butte sud | reverse complement strand
AAATTCTGTTGTATTGCTACGTTGAGAGAGACTTCTTCGGCCTCCCTCCTTTCCCAAATCTCATGGCCTTCAAGGTCGTCGTAACCACTTGCCAAAGCGCTGATATTCTGGTCCAAGCTTCTGTGACCAATCGCGATCTGGCCTACCTAGAAGGGAGTCTTAGAGCTATGATCCATCCAGTCAACCCCGATCAAGAATCTAAAGCCATGCGAGGGACTGCCTTGCACTGGGGTGCTCTAATTATTGACGAAGCTGCTCAAGCCACGGAGCTTGAGACCCTTATACCTCTCTGTGTCGTAGCCCCTGCTTCAGGCCACAATCTATGGATCAACGATGCTTCAAGTCAGCGAAAAGATGCCGTCCAGGATCCAATTTTCGTGATGGCCGGCGACCAAAATCAGCTTAGTCCTCGAACGTACAGCAAAGCTACAACCCTCCACATCTCACTATTCGAACGCCTCTCAACCCGCCCACTTTACGCTAGCCACCCACTAGTACGCGGCAAGGCACAACGGAAAAAGAAAGATCTGCCCCTTATGACACACTGGCCTCCATTAGTGACATTGATTCGCAACTACCGGTCTCACACTGCCATCCTCGCCGTACCATCCTCCCTCTTCTACAAAAACACTCTAATACCGGAAGCCACTGATTGTGACTCACTGCTACCTTGGAACAAGTGGCGCGGCCGCCGCTGGCCCGTTCTGTTCGCTTGCAACGGTGGCATAGATGACTGCGAGGACCTCCGAGCCGCCGGTGGGGCAGGCTGGTATAACGTCCGTGAAGCCCACATGGCCATCCATTATGCACAAGACCTGCTAGCTTCGGGGCTCATCCAAAATCAACCGGATATATGCATCATGTCGCCATTCCGCGCCCAAGTGCGCATTCTCCGGGCAGCAGCCAGAGACCTTGGGCTATGGGGCCTGAATATCGGACCCATGGAGGCCTTTCAGGGGCTCGAAAGCCAATTCGTCATCATTTGCACGACGCGTGCACGCTCGCGCTTTTTGGACCCCGACAAAGTCCGCGGAATCGGCATCATCGGCGAACCCAAAAAGTTCAATGTCGCCATCACCCGCGCAAAAAAGGGCCTCATCGTCCTCGGCAACCCCTGGGTCCTGGCCACCGACCCCTGCTGGCTCGCATTCATGCGCTTCTGCTGGCGCAACGGGCTCTGGGAGCAAGACCCCTCCGGCCCAATGATGGAGGGGGAAGAAGGCCGGGTCAACGAGTGGGCCCCCGAGCGCGACGAGGCGGAGACTGTGGAGGGGTTGGAGGCAGCGTTGGTGTACAAGGAGAACGATCCGTGGACGGGGGGGTCGAGGGCGGTGCAGAGGTTTATGGGGGAGAGTTTGGAGGACCGGATGTATCGGGTGGGGTTGGAGGCGGAGGCGGCGGTGGGGTATTACTAGGTGGGGCGGTTGGATAGGTGTACGATAGGGTTTGTCGATGATTGTTTTTGTACGATAGGTCGTTGATAGTGGGTAGTATGCTCTTTCTTTCCAACTTGCAAAAACACTAATCAGATACGGATTTTTTCTTTGACATTTACGTCTTTCACTCGTAAGATCTCACTTTCTAATTCGTTAGCTTGTGAATCGATGGTCGTTTTACACGACAACTCATTAACACTTCTTCAGTACGCCTCTTCCTCTTCAACTCGCAAAAACGTCAAAAAAGATAAATCATCTCTATCCCTATCCCTCATGGACATCCAAAAACTCAACTCATTAAACCAAAAACAATTTAACAAGAATTAACGAGTGTGGAATAACAGGATACCTAACGGAAGTACCGAAGAGACTGACAACACATCTATTCATTCTTCACTTTTTAAACTTTCAACCGCTTCTTTAGGCGTGAGATCTGACTGCTCGACTCGTTGAATCGGTACATATTTTCCTTAGCCTCACGGGCTTGTGAATAACGAATTGCATAACGGTAGTATCGGATGGGTAGATGGGTCTGTTTATCCTGACTTCTTCGTTGTCGCATTCTCGAATTGCGAGATTCGAGTGTTCTGTTCGTCGAATCGTTCATATTTCCATCGACGCCACAGATATGCGATAGAATCCCATCCCCATCCTCATCCCCATCCCCATCCCCATCCCCATCCCCATCCTTCCCCAGCCCCACAATCCCCACCCTTCTAAGGACCAAACCCTAGATAACCCCCTAGCATCATCACTGAGTCAAACGTTTCATGTCTAGCAGCACTACTCTTTTGTTTTATTTCATTCTATAGGATGGTGAAGTAGTGGCTTTTTCATAAGAATGGATGCTTCAAGCTAGATAGATAGTGGAGTTGTGGAGGGGTTTTAAATAGTTGTGATGGGGATGGTGGGGTGGTGAGATTGGTTGGGGTGGTGGGACGGGGGAGCGTTGGGGAGGTCCGGAAGATGGGGGACGGCGGCGGTTTAATGGAGACGGTTGATAGGGGGCTGGTGTGCATAGAGATAACATCGAGAATGCACTAGTAAAAGTAAACGTTCATAGAGTGAGACGTACCATATGAGGTGATCGATGCTTTGATCTTGTTTGCCCTAAAGATAGAAATCTACGCACGATCCGGTTCGAGTTTGATGTATAACGCTATCAATCTCCGGAAAAAGTATGTATATTTGAAAACACGCGTAATATGAAAATTCGAGGAGGGAGAGAAGAATCTGAGATGATTTACACGAATCGAGACAATCGATCGAAGAGGAACCGGTGGAATAGACTCGTGCTGAGATGTGGGAGCGCGGATTATTTGAGGGATCATCGATTTTGCCTTTGATGTCCGTCATCTGGAGAGAGCTAGCAGCTGCTCGCAACTTCAAACAGCTGAACGACTGTCTGAGCATTGCCATCTGAGGCATGGATGAATGACCGAACTGAGTCAGACATCGGCTGATTGTAACCCACGAGCAACATCTTCGTTACGATATACCACCCTGTTCGCCTTATGCCCCTGCTCGACGAAGAACATTTGGGGAAGGCAGATAGATCTGTCGGCCAAGAAACTCCAATCGTCTTGGTCCATTATGCGCAGGATCTCAGCTTCTTGCTCCGGATACTCCAGCGCACGACGCAAAAACCAGAGGTTCCGGGAGCTCGTTTTACATTGCTTTTCTTGCACCAAGTACTTGTACCGGCCAATCGCTATTATCCGCAGACTTGGAAGCTCTCGAGCAGCAATTTTATGCGCGATCTGGGTTTCTCTCAATGTGTTCATGTCAGATGGAAGATCTGGTCCGAAAGGTTCGAATGAATATGGTAAGGACCGGATGCCAACTCCGTAGAACTGGTTAACCACTTGCTCTACCACAGGTCGGAGAACTAGAATTTTGAGCTGCCGGAAGCCATTAGAATCATCATCGATCTTGTTGACTTTAAGTTGGTTGATGTCGATTTGGTCAATCCTCAAGTGCCTCACTCTATATCCCCACATATATGGTTAGGAATCGTGGCCGAATACTTTCCACTTCAATTCGTCGTACTTATCGTCCTCATCGTAAACGAAAAGCTCGGGATGCCTTGAAGATGGTGGCGGAGGGCTTGAAAGGTAGACCTGCCATGAGTGCATCCACGGCACCAAATGCTGAAAAATATCCCGCTTTCTATCGAAGTAATTCCGCCACGCGTTCAAAAATTTAAGTGTATGGAGTGTGAGATGATATCGGTTCAGTATCGTATGAAGGCTTCGCGAAAATGGCTCGCCACTCCGCGACGGATCCATAGAGAATGTAAGATCGGTAAGATTGTGCGTACTGGTTGCTTCTAGGAAGAGGGCCATGAAAGTTTCGCTCAGTGGAACGTCAAAGTATAGTTTCTGTAATTTAGCAAGAGGTTTGAGATCAAAGAGATGTATAGTGGAAATATACACCCTACACAACGGTCGGTCACTACCATTCGCAACAAGCAGCAATCGAAGTACCTACGTGTGATTGCAATCGACCAAGGAAAAGCTTTTCAGCGAGGATACTGGAGATTGAGGAGGATTTCTTTTGTTCGCCTTATTCGGTATGAAGAGTGACTCAAGGAAACTGGGTAAAGCCTGTGCTTCCTCTCTCCATGACGACGCTCCTACGTATAGTTCTTCTATATTACTCAGGCTCCGAACTGCTTGTCCTAGGCCTAAGCCTTCGGATGCAAGAAGTTGAGACACATGCAAAACCTTGAGCGAATGCATGTGTTGTAACTTGACGAACGTCAGTCCAGGGTATTCTCCGTCTGGCACCACAACCGATCTTAGAGTACATGGCTATCGGGCATCGCCTCCGTTTGAACGAATATATATTATATGTGTTTGGGCAAACCCGGCGGCCCCTGGCGGTCTCCAGGGCTAAAATTTGCCCCGGAAGCCGCCCTGAGGTGCCAAGCACTCCATCTATCTAAGCGACTGAGTCTATGAAGTGGGTGGGTGGGGCAAAAGCGCGTTTCTGGCTGAATCCTAAGGGATGGAGAAACAGGAAGAGATGATGGGGGAAACAGAAGGGGAAACGGCCTATTTATCCCTTTTTCCCTGCTTAATCTCCTTGTTCTCTAGCGGCCGGCATTGGCCGAGCCAAGCCGGCTAGCCACCTTCGCTGAGACTACAGGTCGCGCGACCCATCTCGAAGGTCGCGCGACCCCTCCGATCATTCGAGCATGAGTCGCGCGAGCTGACGCGACCCTGCGCATAATTCCGCTTTCCTGAGCTAAGGTATTGATAATCTAAAATTGTAAATATCAGCATTGATAAACAGAAAATTCTTAAATTCAATTTAGTCTTGATTAATCATTTATTAATATTTGAATAATTAAATAGTAATCTGACTTGTTGTAATTATACATGAATAAAAATTCACTAAGTGATTGAAATATGAAAATGTAATTATCAATGATTAATCTATAATTAGTAATATTTTATTAATCATTTATTAATCAGCAAATAATCTGAAAATTAACAATCTGAAAATTTTATCATTTTTTTCTTCTTAACATTAATAATAATAATAATAATAAATTCATACATTCTTGTGACATCGATTAGGCCGACTCATGAAGAACTCTATGCTATCTGTATCGAGTGAACAAAACTCTCTGAGGTAGAAAATCACTCGCAGTCTACACGACTGCTTCACGCAGTCGAAACAGTGAGTTTTGAGACTATGTACCAAATTTGTTCGCGTTGATCGCACGTTAGAGAACGAGTGTTCTAGCCACTCTAAATTGCTTCAAGAGCTTCGTTTTCATCATCATCTTCGCTACTGCTCTGAGACTCTTCGTGATGACGACGATTATTCGATAGTTTGAGAAGTCAGCATCTTGTAGCATTCTTGATCGCAGGTGCGATCAGTTCAAGCAATGCATGAGTACATGCTTCGTCGTCTGATGACTTCATTCGCAGTCGCATCGCGAGCTATTCGTGCCTGAAACGTTTCTAGAGTGCAGATAAGCGTTCAGACCTATGCGTTCGATTCTGATGTGCATTGCGAGAATGCTTTCTGCTTTCTGAAGATCATCACGCATCTTTATCGTCTTATTGCTCAGATGCGACCTTTGTGCTGAGATTGCGTTGATGTCTGCGACGCATTCTCTGTACTTTTCCCATCGTTGATTTCATTGATCTTTGTGATACTGCATTATTGCGATGCTATCGCTTGTTGAAATCGTTGTGAAGAAGAGAGTGTGTCATCTGCGTCTCGACTGTATCTTCGCACCTTCTTGAATGAAGACATTCAGAAGTACTATTTTCTTGATGACGAGTGAGCGAGAAATGACGCGATTAACTCTCGTCAAACGAACGCGTATTAGTTCGCATGCTTGTCTGATCTCTTGCGTTCGATCGTCGACTCAACTGTGTAGCGTGATCTTGTTCTGTAGCATGTTCAGATGAACATGTAGCGAACTCATGTATGTTTCTGCCTCTAGAGTTTCGATGTTTACTCTTTTGAATGCTTCTGCTACGTGATGCAGAGTCTGATTCTGAAGTGTTTCTAGCCTGCGTTCTTTGCTCAACAGTTCATCTTTCTTGTCACGCTGATGTCAAACTGACGCTTTGAATGCGATTTCTGACCTCACTACTGCTGAGTATACTTGCCTCGCTTTTGTGAAGATAGCTTCTCATGTGAAGGCTTCAAGATGACTAAGTGTCAGCATTCTTGTGACGTGATTCATCTCTATTTGTTGAAGATGCGCGTCTCATTGCAGTTTCATGTTCAGTTGCATCTCTATTAAAAATATGTTGTATACGTTGCATGCAACATACATAGAACACGATCTCTATGCTGGTTTCTCTCTTAGGCTCGAGAGATTACTCAGAGAGTTTTCTCGCGACAGATTCACAGTTCAAGACGAATGAGATCTCTCACTGCTCAGATTTCGGCAGTTTACTTCTTAAGCATGAGTTGCAGACGTATCACAGTCAATTTCTTCTCTAATCACATCGACACGCGCTACTGTTCTCTCGAGCTATACAGACAATGTCTTCGGCTAGAGGTTGACTCTACCACCAAGGCATTCGAGAGTCAGAACTCAGTGAAGGGGTGAGATTCTCGAGGTCGACAGTCACCGTCATTGTATATCACGTCTCGCAGGCGCTCGCTTCGCTTGTAAGGCGTGCGACTCACCTGTTTCATGTTATCTGTAGAGATCTTTCTCGTGCAGATCGACCGTGTCTTGCAGAGATGTTCGTATGCTACACTTCTAACCAGGCAGCGTAGTTCGATCATTCTCTACTAACTCGCTTGTGTCCCTCTTCTCTTAACGAAGTCTTCTCGTCAGCGTACCGCTCACGTATAGAATGCCTGTGTCTGAATGTCTGTTAAACGATATTAATGAGGCTCTCAAGTTTGCTCGTGTTGAACTTAACGAGTCTCATGAGTTGCTCATGTCGTAGTAACAGGCACGCAGTCTTAACAAGATCTATACGTAGTTAGCACGTAGGTCTAAAGAATGTTCATGATTCGAGTTCTTCCTGCTAATCACCCTCAACAGGTCAAACGCAAGGGTGTTCTGTCTCAGTTCTCGCCGTCGCGACGACGAGGTACTGAATCGAATGGTTTTCATAAGCGATTTCCCTCGTAGTTCTGCATTCTATTTGACTTTCTCATCTGCGTGCAGATTGCTTTTGTAGCATGCGCATTGAGATTATCGAAGTCTGCGCGATCGCGAAAACTCTGCACGCGGTCAACGCACAGCGCTTCATCATCACGCAGCGTCTCGATGTCATTCAAACTTTTGATAATCTCTAGACTCTACTGTAGCTAGACAGTAGATTCGTAGCCAGCATCGCGTACAGATGAGTTTCATCGCTGATCTCTTCTTAACATTATTATGATCTTTTTATTCTATTAATTTAATATTAATCAATAAATAATACATTATTAATCATCAATTAATTTTTTCTACTACATTTGTCATTTGATCAACTTTTATCTCAATGATTAGATTAATTATTAGTCAATAAGTTATTAATAAATGATTATTAAATCAACTTTTCTTTTAAAAATTTATTGAAAACATAATAATAATAATTCAGATTAATCTAAGATTAATTCTAGATTAATCTCATATAAATAAGAATTCATTCATGATTTAATTAACATTCTACATTCTTGATTGAAAATATATTGATTAGTGAATAGTGATTGATTAGCGATTGATGATTGATTAATCAATGTCGATAAGAAGTGATTGTGTATTGATGATTGTTACGATTCTAGCTACGCATCTTCGTTGATGGCTATGTTGATGACTATGTTGGTGACTATTCTGAGAGCTATCGCCGATCGCTCGCCGCTAGGGCATAGGCTTGTTCCGAAGTCAACCCTATTCAGGGTTAGCTTATGTTCTTCTGAGTCATATAGATAGCCGACCCTTCCCTTCTAGATACTTTTCTTCCTTAGCATTTATATACTCGTTACCTTACACTCATATGACTCGCTCTATGCTGGCCCCTAACAATGATGAAGTAGTTGCAGGTGTAAAGGTTCATGCGACCATGAAATCTATGTATGAGCTCGGGCGTTAGCGTGGGTCTTAGCTTCGGATGATCGGAGGGGTCGCGCGACCTCCGAGATGGGTCGCGCGACCTACATCCTCACCTTCGCTTGCCGATAGCTCAGTCAAGCTGAACCTTATTCCAGTATGGCGTTTCGCGTAATTTCAAAACCTTCAGCGTCAGTATATTGGTGATTCGATCAAGCGTCTGCTGATATAGGACCCCATCATGCTCTATCTCCTCGACAAATGGCTGAGACATCAGGGCTTGTAATGTAATCTCGATTTCTTCCAAGGCGATCAGCTCCTCTTCGCCTTCTTGGTTCCTTTTGCGTGGGAATACGAAATCAAATATAAGTTTCCTGATATGCTGACTGATTTCTCGATAATGAATCTTTCTTCGGACATCATGTTGAAGGCCGGATGTGTCTTGCACGCGGCTAGTTCCTCCATTGAAAAAAGTGGGTGCGTTTCGATCTGGGCATTCACCTTTGTACCCATTATGAGACTCATCGCCAGATTCTGCAGTCGATTGTGTTTCGCTTTCCTCTTTACTCTCAGAACTGTCATTATCGCTAGGATTCCAAATCCCACCAGGTGCATGCAGAAGAGAATCTTTGTTGACAGTTACTACTTTGTATGTTTCTCAAACTGCAATACGATGTAGAAAGGTGGAATCTTTCTGTTTCGTAACATGACACCAATTTCGAAGGGTTTCCAGATCTACAGTGTGCTCGATTATAAGTGGTAAAAGAACAAAAGAAAGCTGACGCCAGATGGTCGGATCTGCCATGTCGTCTTTAAGTTAAACATAGTCCTGAAGGATGTGCTTGGATAGAGTATGGAAACATTCAGGAAAGATTCATAGGGCTGATCTACCCGGCACCTACCTTACATTTACCGATCTAATTTTTACAATCATTCCTATTATCTCTCTCGACATATCGTTTCTTGCGGACTTTGGATATCTCAAGCCTAGTGGCTACAGCGATAAGTCTGACTACACCGTTTTCAATTGCGTTTCCCGGTGACATCTCGTTTCCCAAATCCTTCATACTGCGACCTGCTTCCTCTGATTGATTTTCCCCATTTGAGACAAGCAGACCCTAAAGATTGTTGTACGTCATTCCACAAGGCCCCGCAAAGTCCCCCGTAGTCCTGAAATCGGGATTACTATCGTTCCGGTAAGTCAATCCCCCAAACTGTCCTGTCGGGCACACGCTGCTGATACCAATGCCATCGCCCACACTCCCGGGATTCGCCTGGCTGATAACGCAGCCTTCGTAAGAGAAATAGTACGCTTGAATGCAATTAGAGAGACCGAAGTAGCAAAGGTCGCAGCAGGCTTCAACGCTGGTGATGCTGTTATTGAGATTGTTTGAGGTGCCAGGGCCGCCGGAGCTGAGGCCGTAGGGGAGGGTCGGGGAGAAGCGGGTGATGGGGGTTGCGCAGGCTGAGAAAGGGCGCGAAATTAGTTTGAGGGACGGTGTGGTATTTGGGGAAGGGATTTTGTTTTAGGTTCGGAAACGGATCTACGCAAGGTAGAGAAGGATTTCTTAAATGAAAAGGGTCCATATAGCATTTTAAATTCCAAATCATGATTGATAACGAAAAACAGCGAACCAGATTAAACTTACGATATACAGTCCTCGTCTTGACGGGGTATGGCACGGATTTCGTGCTTGTGGCCGTGGAAATGGATTTGACCGTAGTCAGCGGCGTTGGTACACTGAGACATTGACAAGCGCTAGAGACCGCAGAGCTGGCGAATGCCGTAAGATAGCTCGGTAAGGGGCTGCGCTTTTCCAGCGCATTGTAGGAATCGGCATGTCGAGCCTCCACTGCATGGTAGATCTCTCTACGGGCTTTTGCCGGGGGTTGGCCTGCTTTGAAGAGAACTGAAGTGCTAGATGATGATTCAGTTATCATAATCAGACAATCAGCGTAGGGGTAGACCAACGATGCAGTCCCAGTTGTCGTAGTCACAGTCTTCGTAATAGTACTGTCCGAACATTAAGAATGGAGAATGAACGTTACAATACTTCTTTACTAACGTGACTGAAACGGACGTCTGCGTCTTGACAGATAAAAATGATTCACAGAAGGAAGTTGCCTGGTAGACCTTTAAAACGCTAACGACAGAGACGAGACTAGAACATTGGGCCGGGGAAAGTGCCCTTGGGAGTAGATTGAAGTCGTTGAGAGGCGAAGAGCACACTGCAGCTGCGAGAGTCAAGAAAAGAATTACAGCACTCCCGAAGAAAGTCATTGCTGGAGTAGAGGTATTTACTCCAGGTGCATGAGTTTCTAAGTTTCCATATAGACGGCCTGCGAGGTGGTATTTGTACTTGTACAAACTTTATGGATACAGTTTAACAAGCACGTTCCTTCACTACCACCCCATTTGAAGCATTTCGCACTCCATCCGAATCTTTGTGGCTTGGACGATTGGCCGCAAGTCGTAAGCTGTGTGGTTGTCTTCAAGCGAACACGAAGAGAAACGAGACCATTTTGACTAAAAGGCAAGACGAACCGGAAAGACGAACCTGTGGGGGCACTTTGCTACTAAGGTACCTTAATAATCAATAGCGCCCCAAGAGGCATGTGGCTGGTATTGTGTCCTAATGCGTACATGCGTATGCAAGAGTGCGTAATCCCTGTGCTGTCAGGAATAAGCAAGGCTTGGTTGGCAGTCCAGATGCCTGCGATGCAGAAATTGTTCCTTTCTAGATCTGTAGAGCTGGATCGGTTTTTTGGCTGTGAAGTATATATATGTCACTTAGCCTGGCCGTTAACTCGATCTTTCAACCCGTCTAGCAACAAGTCACCAATCCCTGAGAACTTAACGTCCTCATCCTGAATTAGAAAGAAAATGAGTTGCTGTGATCCTATCCCCATGTTGTGGGTAGATTCGAAAATCCCCGTTGCTCAAGCTGGTTTGGTAGACCGTTGAAAGGCCACCCCTAAAGCTGTGTGTGACAATGCGAAAGACTCTTCGCTTTGGCAGGTATAAGTCGAATTAGTGACAGATTGAGGTCTCAAGCTCGCGATTACTGCCACAATAGGTGACAAAGTACCACTCGATTACCTCCTCGGTACTCCTGTACGATAATCCATCAATGTAAGGTATGGATCGATAAGAATCTTCTCTAAGATACATAATTCTTTCGCACAGAGTAGCTGAACAGGAAGGTCTCTATGTACCCTGGTCATGCAGAGCTCGTTCGTTACCCAGTGCATATCTCTCCGAACCCGACGTGGTGGAAGTATCCCGTCGAAGAGTTGACGACATCCGATTGCGCAGGATTATGGAGGTTGTAAAACCAGGGTGACAAGCCATTGCCACTCATTCACACAAGCCAGCTGTCATATGGACAGCATCACACTGTATTAAAGTTCGGTTGCGGAAATCCTGAGGGTGATGACACAGTTGGCGAGATACGAAAAAAGGAAGCGCGCTTTCGGCTGTTCTTGTCGACGCTCGTCATTGGAATACGCCCTTTCACCAGTCCTGAGGGTGTAAAGGGCCCTTGGGCGATGCATGATTGCCTTGTATATACGGAATAGAGAATGCCAAAAGCGCCGCAAGAAACCATGGTAGTGGGGATGAGGGTGGTTGTTGTTGATGGTTGGGGTGGTGGTTGGGGGGGCAAATGTTCGAATCCCAGCTATGGATTGGCTCGGTAGCCTACCTAGAACATACAGTAATTACCTTTATTCTGTTTAACCGCTTCAAGAAGGCACATCACCACATCGTTCCGTCGCACTGCTGCAACTGGAGCCAAATTTCTCTCTCCGCGAGGTCCGATGCATCGACGTAATTATAAAGATCTCCCACCGGCCAATTCTCAGCGGGGTACCAACTGCCTATGATCTCTCGGGTGAAGGATCCAATGGGGGAGGAATCCAACGACATGTGTGCCCGCCGTTGTGGGACTTGAGGAACCCTTGTCGGTCAACCTGGGAGAAATCGTCGATTCTCGATGCAATAGAACCTCCATTTTCTTGAGAGAGATGAACCTTTCACCTTTCATCCTCCCACGTGCTCCTATGCCAGTCTCCCAAGAGGAAAATCGAACATGGCTTCCCAGGGCCCAGCAAAGCACATAAAAGAGATTGCGATTCCAAAAACCAAACTGTAAGCACGCTCACAGTCAAGCATCATCATCATGGTTGGCCTTTCACTCACCACCGTGTTAGCCCTTTCGACTGTGGTCTTGGCTGCCCCACGTCCAGATTCCGATTACAATGGAGAAGGAGGGAATGATGACTCCAGCCATATCAGCAAAAAAATCAAGAACATAGTTGTGCTTGTGGAAGAGAACCGATCCTTCGACACCTTCGCTGGTGGCCTTACCTACAACCCGTCCATTGACGGTCTTATTAGCCGTACCTACTGCAACCCAGTAAATGCCTCGAACCCTAAGAGCGAGATAGTGTGCTCCAAGCCCATTGCCCACAATGTTGCGCCGGATGACCCAAACCATGGCATTAGCGGTACCAACTACGAGCTCTTTAGCACCTATCATCCGGATGAAGCCGCAGTCGCTGCGGGCAAGCTGCCGGAGACCATGCAAGGTTTCGTAACCGAGCAAGCGTCAATCTACAAGACGGCCAATGTCTCCCGTGCCGCCGAGGCCATCAACTACTACACTCAAGATGAAGTCCGTGTGTTCGCCGCCATGGCCGAGAATTACGTCCTGTTCGACCGCTGGTTCTCGGCAGTCCCAGGCCCAACCAACCCCAACCGAGCCTATCTCACCTCCGGGACCTCCCACGGCCACGGTCGCAATGACAACGACTTCAACACCGCCGCGCTCCCACAGAAATCCATCTTCCAGCAGCTCTCCGAGAAAGGCGTCTCCTGGATCAACTACTCGAACACTACCGGCTTCACCCCCGACGCTCTCTTCTACCGGTGGACCGCCACCTCCGGCGCCGCCACCAAGAACATCAAGCCCCTCTCCCAGTTCTACACTGACGCCGCCAGCGGCAAACTCCCCTCGTTCACCTACATCAACCCCGAATGCTGCTCCTACCAATCCTTTCACCCCCCCTCGGCCATCACCGAAGGCGAGTCCTTCATCAAGAAAATTTACGAAGCGCTCCGCTCTTCCCCGCAATGGGAAGAAACCCTCTTCATCCTCACCTTTGACGAAAACGGCGGTTTCGGCGATCACGTCCCCCCTCCCGTACATGTCCCCGCCGGCGACTCCCTCACCTACACCGAGAAAGCTCCCGACGGCAAAAACATCACATTCGACTTTACCCGCCTCGGCGTCCGCGTACCTACGCTGCTGATCTCCCCCTGGGTGGGCAAGGGCGTGGTGGAGAAGAAGGGTAGGAATAACGGAGGCGAGTATAGCCATACGTCGCTGGTGGGGTTTGTTGAGAACTTTTATGGGATGGACAAGTTGACACCGAGGGTGGAGTGGTCGGCGACTTTTGAGCATTTGATTACGAATCAATTAAGAAAGGACACGCCGGTGACGTTGCCGAGTGCGTATCCGTTTTAGGGAGATGCGGTCATTAGGGTTGGTAGAAGTAGAAGTATTGATCAAGCGGGTTAGGATTTGTATATAGACGTCTTTCATTCTTGAAGAAGAAGATATTATCAGCAGCGCCAACTTCGGTAATGAGATCATCAGAAATTTAAAGTAACGCGAGAGATTGATATCTCGGCATCTCCTCGCACAAAACCCGATAGTTCCCTCCGCACCACCCTCCCTCGCCGATACTCGTACACATAATCTTCCAATAAAACCAACCAACCATCCCCCTATCATCCCAAAAAAACAACCTCCTCAGCTCCCACCTAGCCTCCTTCCATCCCTCTCAAGGAACCACTACCATCAGTAATCCAATTCTTATCAACGAAAAGAGCTAAAGACTGAGAGAGGATGTGGTTGGTATTCACCACTCGCATAGAGAGGAATGGATGTCGAGAAATGGGGGTTTCGAAGGGGTGGGGGGATTCAGAGTAGGTAGATTCCTTAAAAGTACATATGTCGCACACAACCTTCCCACGTTTGTTTACAATTATTAAAATCGATATCACAAAAACCCTGGGTTCTGGTTCTTCGCGGTCTTGCCAGCCAGCCCAACCAAACCTAACCCACTCCTCCATTTAAACGCTCTACTCACCCTTCCGGCCCACCCAACGCTCTCAACCCTCCCAGCCCTCCAACCCCAACGCCCAGCTCCGTCTCCAGCATCCCCTTCCCACAGCCTCTAACATAAAGCCAAGGATTGACATGAGCGGCGAGCTCGCTCCTCCTATGCGGGCGTTTTGCAGCTTGCTCAAAGCGTTTTCAATAGTCTAGATAGTGCAGTCTTTGGGTAATGCTCAAACCCCCTTCACATCTGCGAATTCGTAGTTGGACCCTCATCCGCCAAGACCCCGTTCATAGAGACGTAAAAAAGCCCCGTCGATCGTTGTATCTCGGACGGAAGACCGACCGCGTCTTTGGCCTGGCTCGTTCACTACTCCCCACAATCCACATCGTACAGTCCACCCCCCCCGGCATTCGGCTTCTTCATCACCTAATCCGGTTCTCTTCACAGAACCCGAATGAATCATGGCCTGTTCACCAGTCTTAAACCCCCCTTCATCCACTAATTCCCCACCCAGTCAACTCCCATTCCCACTCCCACCTCTACCCTCCTCGGCTATCCAGGAATCCCACTTCCCATCTCAACACCTTCCGTTTCACTACCCTTCTCATCCCAACGCCTCGGCTCAAAGCCAAACTCGCACAAGCCGAACAACCATCCTCCTATTATTCTCCCATCCCATTACTACCTTACCACCCACTCTTCAGAGGAACAAATCCCCATCTATCTCGTCCATCCAACCAACCAATCACGTATCAAGACGCGCCAAACCCGCGTTTCCCATGAGCGGCTTGTGCCACAACACACGCGCTCCAGATATGTCTTCCCTATCCACCAACATGGATATCCTGGGGTGGAGGTTGGATTGGGTAGCGGTGCAATTCGGGGTTGGGGTTGAGGATTTTGCAAACGAGGAGGTGGAAGAGGAAGGAGAGGTAAGTACAGCAGTTTTTCCCAGTTGTGAAAAGTGCAGGCTGATTCTTGTGGAAAACCAGGATTCCAATGAGCTGGGGTCAAGAATCGAAGAATTGAGCGAGTGGTTGGAGGAAAGTATTGCGGAGTGGGAGCTTCGAGAGATGGAGATTTTGCTGCAAGCGGAAGGGGAAGAGGCTGAAGAAGAGAAAACCGGTGTGTTTTCACCATTGTTTTGATGTTTTTTTTTTGGCGGGGAATGTGGGCTGATGAGAAATACAGCTGAAGAGCTCGCGGATGAGTTTCTTGAGAGGCTCGCCGAGGAGTTGGAGGAGAAGTCGATGGCGAGGACGTTTCCGGAGGTTGATATGCCCGTATCGCCGATCAGCGAGAATGTGGATGTTCTCGAGGCGGGGTCGAAGATTCCGGGACTGAGGGCGAGGAATCAGGGGGTTCGATTCGAAGTGATTGGGGTGGAAAGCTGCGAGGGTAAGCGCAAGGTGGAGGATGGGGAAGATGGAGAAGGAGGGAAGCGGAGGAGGATTGGGGTATGAGGGATGGTAGAGGGCTGGTATATAGAAAGTTGGAGAGTTGAAAGATTTATACATGGGTTTAAATTTCTATGGGATCTTGTATATCAACATAGAAGAGAGCAAAACAAAGATATCGATCTTACATGTGGTAAACAGGCGGAGAGATGTTTATGTAAACTTGTCGCCAACTGGGAAAATCACAAGTGACGGAAATCTAGGCACTTTATAGGATAAAAAGGAAAGCCAGCTATACTTATAAAGCCCTCTCATCAAGAAAGCTTACTCTGCACACACAATGCGATCCCCGCCAGCACACATGACATCCCAATCCACGTATCTGCCTCTCCTGTCAGCTCTTCCCTCCTCACATCGCAATATGGAACATAGGTTAGGGACTCACCCCTCCCTATAACCTTCCCTTCCGCCCACCACTCCCCCAAAACCGTAAACAGAAACGCCAGCGAATTCGTAATCGGCACCGTCAAACTCAATTCTACCTCACCACGCCCCACATTAGCCATCTTCCACTCCCTTCCACCCCACCGAAACCCCCCCAAAAGAAACCCCAAAAACCTACCCGCCTTCCCCACAACGACGAAAAACCACACACTCCCCGTCAAATTCACCACCAACGGCACCGCATATTCCCACCTCCTAAGCAAATCCGTGACCACGAAAAACGCTCCCAGGACCTTCATCCGTACCCAGTTCCCCACACTCTTGTTGGGCGAGGACTCGAGTTTCTGAAGGGAAGGGTGGGCGATGGGTTTGTGGTGCAGGGCAGCGCGGCGGATGTAGGGGGTTGTGAAACCCCAGGCCATGCCGACGAGGAGGTAGGAGAGGATCCATTGGAGGACGGAGGGGGAGGTGGGGGTGGGTGTGGAGGGGAGGGGGGTGTCCATGGTGGGGTTTGAAGGGGGTGTTGGTGGAGGATGGCGGGCGGTGAGAGGGGAGGTAAGGGAAAAGAACGTTTGAGGTATAAGGTATAGGTAAGGTGAGGTTTCTAACCAACAAAGAAAGTGGTGATGGATTTGAGCGGCCTGAGGCAGAAGCGGGGAGGTCGTCGTAGTGCTTTCGAGTTAGGCTTAGCGCGTGGCGGAGATCTGAGCGCTTGTTTCATAGATCGTCAGAACAATCGTGGAGTACCTTAGGTACCTTACCTTACTATATAAACCATCTGGCCATGTTCCATTGTGGACTTCTTGTGAGACTCCACATTATCATCTATATATGATCCTAACTGCGTGTCTTACGATAGAAGGACATTTTGACAGGCCTACTCTCTTCCCTTCCACATTTTTCCAGTATCTATGGTTCTATAGCTGCCACAACTCCCGAAAGGCCGCACCATCCCAAACCTACGACCGCCCGTTATGTACTAGACCGTATCCATAGCGCCTATAAATAGTAATACCAACCCTTATGCCCCAAATCTGCTCCTCCTTACCCTCGACTGCCCCCCACCAACGCCGATATCAATCATCCTCATCTCTTCACTCAAGGCGTCTCTTCCCCATTCCTCTTGTCCTGCCGTCATGGGTATCTTGCCTGGGACTGGAGGCGGGATAACGCCTGGTGAATTCCTCGTGTGGGTAGGACTACTACCATAGCCGTAACTTTCATGCTCTCGTAACGCATAAGCAGATGGAGATGGCCTTGGCGTAGAATTGTATGAGTTAGTATCAATTCTTGGTGCTAAAGGACTAGTATTAGGGGGCGGTGTCGCTTGCTCCACAGGTACCCGAGACTTCTTTTGCAGGCGACCACGACTACCGGAAACTGACGCGCTCGAGTCTGGTGAATGCGTGTAAATAGGGGTGGAAACAGAATGAGGACGAGCCGTGGTAACTTGAATAGGTCGCCGAGATGAGGCTGGCATAGGTTGAGCACCCAGAGGACTCTGCCTGAATCTCATTGTGATTTGAGGGCCTTTCTTAGGCGTCTTGACTTCGGGTTCAGGGGCCCATGTCTCGGTTGGAAGATGATCAGATGGATCAATGACTCGACCATCACTGCCAATTATGGGGCCCTCTGCTAGCCTAGACTCTACTTCGTGCTGCCTGAAAGCATCTTTGGCTTGCTCGGGTGTGTTGTATTTGGGCCCAGCGGCATTGACACTAGCGGCAGTGCTAATAGACGGATTGTATGCGTCGTAAGAATCCGGCGAGAAGGGGACAGCGGAAAGCCGTCTTTCGCCTGGTGCCGATCCTGGTTGCGGACTGACAGACTTGCGCACAGGTGTTCGAGGATCGATACCGGATGCCTGCGACATGGCGATAGGAGCAGAGGATCGATGCGCTCTTCGGTCATGTGAGTTTTCTATTGTTCGGATTGGCCCCGGAGCCGGATTTATTGGTAGAGGTGCTCGTGGTTGAGCACTGCTATGCGGCAGCTGTTGGTATTGCGAGACAGCGTCATTTGCATATACTGGTCGGGCGCTCATGCGCCTTTCACGGACCTCCCTCTCAGTCTCGTCGTCGGCTATGCTGGGCGCGTACCCCGGTACAAGACTTGGTGGCATTGTGTAAGTATGGTCTCGTACCGGGGATGAGGACATTCCGTTTTGCGACTGTCGACTATCGCGTTGGCTATAGGACGTACGCGACGTGACGGAGACACCCGAATGCGAGAGTTGCGAGTTCGATGGAGATGTCGATAAAGGGTGGTCAGTGTATGATATATTACTTTGCACTTGAGACAAAGGGCTGTTTGATACGCTACTTCTTTCGTTTCTCATCCTCAGGGGAACTGGCTGGGTTATTGGGGGAGAGTATTCAGCCGGGGCCTGCCCGTTAGGTTCAGGTGTAGACCTTAGCCCGCTATTCCGATGGACTGGGGGTGGTGGAGGCCCCGAATCGTCACCGGCAGTTTCCGATGGAACTGGCCATGCATGGTTGCCGGTAGAGAGAGGGTGCAGATCTTCATAGTTGCTGCTCTTTTGCAGCGACGACCTGTGTTTTGGTGCGCCAACACCCTGATTTCTCTGTTGTGGCCGAATGTCCGGCATCGAGTTCGACGAAAAGATTCCATTGGCAATGTGCAATGGTTGTGCAGAAGGTCTAACGTCCCTATTACCGTATCCGGAAAATCCCTGAAGGTTCGTAGGCTGATTATTACGAATAGGTTCAGGTTCAGGCATGTAAGGTTCGCTGCTGTACAATGACGGGTACTCGAGTTCTTGCTCCCTATGAGAAATCACGTGTTGATCCAAGGCAACCTCCTGTCGATATACGCTTGGCGAAATGGGATTGTAGACTCCATATTGATTTGACGGTGGCTGGCCAAAATTATGGGATATGTCGATATCACCGTCAAACTGTTCTTGATCATAGCTATTGTAGCTTGGCGATGATCCTTGAGGCGGGGCCTGTCCCAGATGTTGATATCGATTATCCAATGGTGGTTGAGGTTCAGATTCATAGTCCATTGATGAGTTTGTGTAGGCTTGCTGAGAACTGTGGAAGTTTCGGTTATCTGAGGTAGTGTATGGTAGTGGCGCAGATATCGAGTGATCGGCCATTGCAGGACGAGCTGTCATTGTCCCAGTTGGGTCGGCTGGTAGCGGCCTCCTTTTGACTTGTTTTGGCTGTCTTGGTCCACCCACAGTCTCTCTCCCTTGATCTTGAAAGTCATTGGTCGAAGCATCTTGCCGTCTCTCCTCGGCCTTCTCTTCTTTTGGTCGCATGTCGTAGTAGGTGAGCTCAATCCTAATCTCGCCAGCATATCTCCCTTTGCAATTCAGATTGTGCCAGAGATCGTTCCGTCCTCCACCAGGTACTACAAGTTGATCTAGAGCGACCCAGGTTTCTCCAATCAGCTCGGTCTTCTTGTCGTCATTGAACACGGAAACTTTCAGCTGGTAGTAGTCAGGTGATTCGTGAACGGTGAAGCGCATCTCTTGGTCCCTAGGTCTTGTTAGCGGTGTTGAATCCTTGAAAGACCAACAGCCTTACCATCGCGGTGTTTGACCTCCTCTCTTGTCTGTTTCCGTCTTCTTTGCTTCCTTGCCGAGCCTTGCCGCACAATAAGGATCCTGTTTCCCCATTGTTTTTCTGTTGGGCAAGTTCTTTGCTCGATCCACCACAACAACCAAAGTGCCAATCTCAGGACCATCCACGGTCATGTCAGCGTATATCCCGGCTGTATGGGTGCCACTGAGCGGCATCTTGGCTATCTTCGAAACCATCCTGTGAAGTCCAAGCAGCACCGTGAGACAAAGAGTCCTAGCTTTTTTGGTTATAATGCGGGTAACCTTGAGTACGATAAATTGCAATCCAGAGGAAGGCGTTAGGTTGGCTTTCCGGGCGAGAGACCGGCCACAATTGTTCAGCAGATCAATTGTTGTGGTAAATCTATCCCTAGCTGATAGTTACAAAGGTCGATGCGTTTGATCGACAATGGTAATAGATGGGATCAGTGTGTTGCATTAGCCCATTCAATATTCTAGATGATAGAACTAGCTCCCGGTCCGGTTTTGCTGTTGTTGTTGTACTCGTAAAATCGTGGCTGGGGAACGAAACAGCCACCGGGAACGATTTGATCCAATACCTCCATACCAAAGAAGCACGATGACTACGGAGGTACGACAAAATACTACAGGTTCTTACTGTGTACGTTCAGTACGTATGCTATGCACGGTGCTGACGTAGATATGGCGGCGTATTGTTGGTTTCAACTTTTGGATGCAGGGATTATAAATAGAAAAAAGTAAACAGAGCAACCTAACACACGACAGCAATTCTCAAGCATTTGTTCACCCACCCAAGTCACGGCAGCGATGGCTCCACGCAATCGATGGTTTGCAAATGACGAAAGCTCTACAAAAGCCGCGCATCTGTTTCACTATTTACAGATAGTAACAGGCGCACCTGAAAAGCAGGGTCGAACCAGCAAAATAGGCAACTCCACCCTTACTCAACCTTTCCAAAAATACAGCGCTGCTCCTCCAGCTCCCAAAGCGCCGACGATCGGCGCTGCCCTCTTCAAAAACCGTAACAATACCAATTGGATCACTATCTCCATGCGATCTCCAAAAGACTTGGTGTCGTTGGTTCTTGGAAATTCCTCTTTCGGCATTGGCTGATCCAGGAACTCGCAAAGCCGGGCCCAGCCCTCCCCAACCCTGTACTCAAGAAGATTCTCTTCTGGCACAAGTTGCCTCACCTGGTCGTAGTGTTCGGCAAACTTCTTTTTGCCGATTTCCTCAAATGGCTTTTGCTCGAAATATCCGTTGAAGAGGGTAGTGATCATAGGCCTCCAGGCACCGACACCATCGGGGTCAATATAAGAGACCAACTTCAAAGGGACAGATCGCATTGCTAGAATGACTGTTTCCATCATGCTTTTGTACCAGGCATCTACGTCTCGAGTAGTGAGGATCACCTTTGCGTCGGGGTATGAGGCAACAAGACTTTCTGAGAAAGCGGCGCCCGGCATATCAATGACGGCCTGAATATTTGCCAATCTTTGATCAGCCCTTGCGCTTCCATGTTCCTCTCCACGTAAGACTTGGGAAGGAATTGTGGGATTCTTGGTTGAATTTAAGCCGTCATTCATACCTGACAGTCACCCAGCAACTGATCCCACTGTTCTCTCCCAAACCGCTTGCCTTGACCATAAAATTGAGCATCGATAGCTTCCTGCCACATCCTAGTGTCGGGGGGATTGTACAATGTTTCTAACATATGATAGCATTTGTTGTAACCCAACATCTGAAGAGCTGTGCACATGGATGCCGTCCCAGTTCTCGGCATGCCAAGGCAAAGTACTCGCATAGGTACCTTGCGTGTGCGATTATGAGGATCAACCCATGAAGACTTTTGAACGTATAATTCAGGGAACCGCTCACGAGATGTCTGTTTTTCCGCCATGGCGAAGACGCTCGAAAGGGAAATGGAAGTGGAGTAGAAGGAAGTACTTGTAGGAGGCGAAGAAAAGGGATTATAAACCCACGTTGGCTATAATATCACTTATGCAAGAAACCTCGGCCCAGGGCAATTCACCGAAAGATTAGTCATTTGTTCATTGCTTCATTTCTGCTCCGGCCCCGTTCTCGTGGGCTGCCATCTGTGAAGCATATGATCACTCTGTCGACAAACGACGACAACAGATGGATAGCGCTTGAGATAGGGAGGTTGATACTTAAGGTTCGCCAGTGGGTGCCATTTTGGCTCTACACATCGAAATATCACTCCACATTCGACTTGATGGGCTTACCACCAAGTTTACCTAGCTGTTCGCATGGTCGCGTCGCAAGGGCGTTGCGCTGATAGTAGCCCAAATTATCTCTTATAGCGTGTTCGATATTTGCCGCTTATACTACACGACTTCGTGCACCCACTGCTTGATTCTCCCTGTTGTCTTCGATCTTCGCCTATTACAAGCCATGTGTTCGACCTTATGTACGCAAGGAGTGCGATGTCCTTCTTCTTTCCATATCTAAGCATTAAAGCTGCTCCTAGAACTAGCCACTATGACCAAACATTGCACTGTCCGGTCACTGTGCGCCAGCGCTGTTCATTTTCCTCGACTGGGAGTTACGTGGTGGGCGGGAGGTGTCTAAATTATGGTTTTATTTGACCATCTTCTTGGTCATCAACTTAACCTTCTGAGTGAGTGGCCGGGTCATGCTTAGTCGAATATGCGAGGACTGTAGATAATCGTGGCAACCCAGGTGGATTGTTGGTAAAGAATCTCAACCAGATGTAAGTGAGCGTCAAAGCTTTCTTATTGATCTAATGGATATCTAGAAATACAGAACACCGACCTTCAAAAAACGACAGCAAGTACAATCGCATCGAGGCTAAAGACAAATGCAATATATAACCACTTTCTCAAGAACCTAATGCAGTTCGCTCATCTACAACATAGCGGCAAAACCGAGCACTCCTGCCGCTGCCGCACCTGCTGCCACGATCATTCCTGTAGCCTGGGGCGCAGCGCCGGACAGATCTTTGCTTGCAATACCTGACGCTGCCGAAGCGACGCTTGCGATGTAACTCTGTTGGCTCGTTGGGAGAGCACTGTATCCAGAAAGTGACGCCGCAGGTGTGACAGCACCAGTACCGATAATGGCGGAAGCGTTGAGTGCAGCGCTGACTAAATCCATTGATGGTACGGCGCTTTTGATGGCGGCGTTTTGCGATGCGAAAGCGGAGTCCGCGGTGACGGATGAGATATAGCTTGCTACGTCGGCCATAGCCTTTGAGGTCTAGAACAGAGTCAGTCAGTTGAGGCACAAGAGTATGGCTCGGATAGAAACCTACCTGAGAAGCAGTTGGGGGGCTGCTAGTGCTACCGCTGCTGCTGCTGCTACTCTGACCAGCGACCATAGACGCGGCGGAAAATAGAGCAGCGAGTACGAAGAGCTTGGTCTGCATCGTGGACGGTATTGATCTGATCAGGTTCGATAGATGTCGTTATTGGACGGTTGAGGGTTGAATTCTAGCGGTTTAGTGATGTTGGTTGGAGGTTATTGAATTGTTGGATAGTATGAGGAGGTGAAGAGGAGAGGAAGGGCCATGCCTACATTTATATAGAGGGAAGAGGATAGCTGAAAAGGACGAAACAATATTTTTGGAAGGGCGAACTGCGCAAAGTGACAATTAGCTGATACACGGGAACATCATACGACCCGGACTTTCTGAAGGATTGACGTGGCCGCATTCAGAGGCGCAATTCCATTTCTAATCCTTCGCTGTAGCATCACGATCCTGCGGATACCACTCCACCAATCCTTTTCACAATCCTCCAGTATAATTAATATCACAGCCTTTCACGTGGCATGGATCGCTAAGGGGGGGCGGAGCGGAGGAGGCTGAAACCCCCTTCTAGACTTCCCGAGCAATCGAAAACGAGCGCCAAGAACAATTCAAGGCGTAGCCGGATCCTTCTCGCACAAGTCAAAACAACCCCTTGAGTGACCTAAGGCTTTACAAGACACATGCTGAACATGAAACGTTTGCTTAGGTGGTACTTGTATTATTAGTACTGCTGTGAAGCTGAAGCCTTATGGCGATTCTTCCAGCCGTGCACTTCACTGGAATTTCATGCGCCTGCATTGCCGCCGCCACGCTGCTGTCTATCTATGCCATGTATCGCTTGTGTTGGGGATAGGCTCTTGACTATGTTTTCATGGAGTACTGGCATTAACTTATCCCACATCGGCATCTAACATGTACGATGATTTTCGCCAAACGTTCTGGTCAATGATTGAAAGCCCGATTCTCGGTCATCGTCGTTTGTCATCAGAGCTCCTTCCTGGACATGATGGCTACCCCGGTGCCTCTACTCCGTACTATGTACCGTATGTTATTGAGTTCGCGGGACATGCACCCCTTGTTCTGGACGAAAATAATTGTTGTTTCGCGCCGCTCAGCCCCAATCCTTATGGCTGAACATTGTTCCAAGATAGTGTTGATTTTACATCTAACGTCGATCCTGATCCTGATCCTGATCCTTCTAGGGCTTGGCATCCTTGGCCTCAACCTATTCCAACTGGAAAATAATCTCGACAGCAGGGGCGACTCTCATTTCCTTCGAGCGTCCTTGACGAATTAAGACTGTAAGACCTCCTAGACCTCCAGTTTTTACACCGCAGATAATGAAATTATCTTGAGGGATCGATACTCCTCTGACTCCTTCCGCTCAAAGGATTGGACCCCGAGCAGAGGAACCTACAAGGGACCTATCACTCAATATGAACGTGCACGGTGCAGCAAAGAGCAGAAAGTTAGCGTTTCCAAACAGGTAAGAAACAGATGCCTAGACCGACGTCAGAAGCCAAAGCCAATCAAAATACAAGGAGGGCTTCTTCAAAGAGTGCTGGCCGCTCGCTTGGTCTCGTCAGGGGACGCAAACTTCTACCGGTGTAATGGTGATGGGTGAGCCTTGTCCATTAGAGACATAAGGCTTTTTGGTCCGCCAATAGGCTCACGGTATTAACCCCCCATCCTCGCGACATAACTGATCATTCCTCCTTAGGATTCAGCTCTTTCATCTCTCACCTCCGTAAATACATCTGTCATTAACAACTTCGTAGGACTCACAAGATTCGGCCCTCTTTGCGCAACTAAATGCATTGGCAGGTTATTTGAATCAATCACAGCCATGTTCAATACATCCTACTGACCTCTGATTATATTCTCTGATCGAGCTCAATCATGAAAACCATACCTCAGCATTTTGCAACTATAGGTCAATGGCGACATGGAACCTCGTTACCCATCAGATATGATTCTGTGTAAGAAGTCACCTATGACAATCTATGTGTCTCTAATTTGTCAACTATGGACTATATAAAATTTAACCTTAGGTATGAAGACCGCCTTCGTATGTGGATATCAAACTGTTGGAGAAATCCATGTTCCAGCTTTAGCAGATGAGCTGCAAAGGCTAAGCATTACGGCTTTGACCGGAAAGGGTCGCATAATAGATAGTAGCCAGAGCAGCTGATAGATGCCATTTGTTTAGCACTCCGAAAGGATACGTGAGGCTACAAGATTAATAGGAGCGTCCATTCCGAGCTGGCTTTGCTTTTAGACCGGTTCAGAAAAAGAAAGAGACTTTTTGATTTAGTTTACGGAATTCTGGGGGTGGTTGATGATTTATGTTCGACGAGAAACATTTCCTATGTCTTTTAGGATAACTCGCCCTTTAGTACAATGGCCGATGAGTCGTACCTGGCTAATGGTCCAGGTGTTTACAAATTATCTACTCCAGTTTCTTCATTGATTGTTCGCGTGCCAGAACTCCAAGACTGTGGGGGCACGGAAAAGCTGACACTCGAACTTTCGAAGCGCTGAGCAAGATACCTAACTAATTCTCATTGGCAAAGCCCCGCTTCGCACGGGATGCAGCTCTTATGCAGGATACCGAAGCCTTCGCCATCATTGGCGCGTTTTCAACTACTGTGTAGCTGTGAGACGGTTGCTGACACTGACAACGAACGTCGTCTTGCCCAAGCATGGAATAGATCGGTCAGCTAGACCAAAGGCGACAGCGTGTTGTACAAGATTAACGTTGTTGCGAAGGTACTACACGTTCTTCATATTATTACCAAGCTTTCGACTTGACTCACTTTTTCCTCCATCATGTCAAAGGAAATCACTATCCTCAAAAATGTCCTCCAATTCTGTCAATGGCTTCGCGAATCCAGCTCAAAATGGAGACTACACCCCACTCCGTGCACAGTTCCCTGATGGCATAAAAACATCTGGCCAGCATGCACCTTATTATGATGAGCTTAGATCATACGAGGATTTCCCAGAGGAGATCACTGGACCTACAGTCTGGAAGGCAGCCGATTATCAAGATAACCTCGAGCGATGGACCCATCAATTGACCGAACAAGAAATTAACGAGATTAGCAAAGCGGCTGATCATTTCAAAGCATCAGGGTTACCGCTGCTGAATATATCAAAGGTCTTCTGTAACGTAGGCTCTCTGGGCCTTACATATACTGACAACTAGCATTCAGGAAGAATTCGCACTGCCGGAACTGTCCAAATACCTTGAGTCAATACGAGAGGAATTGATTAACGGAAAAGGTTTCGTACTTTTCAAAGGACTGCCTGTCACGGAATGGAGCCGGTACAAGACGGCAATCGCGTACGTATATAAACCATTCATTGGTGTTTACATCTCATGTCAAAGAACAACTCCCAGACTGAGGATATATCGAATGGCTCTGACACCCGCTTCAGCTACATGGGCCTTGGCGCGCACTTCGGTAAACTGATTTCCCAAAACGGAAAGGGTCACATTCTGGGACATATCAAGGATATGAACGAGGATGCGTCGCAAGTGGGAAAGATTCGTTCGTACAGGACAAACAAAGGGTAGTCATTTTCGTTTCAAAGGAGAACACTCACCTCGCCTTACAGTCGGAGCGTACTACAAAACCGAGCTAATATCCACCAAAGACAAGATTTCCACGCAGACTACAGCGACATCGTAGGCTTGCTCTGTCTCGCCCGCGCCAAGGAGGGCGGGGAATCCGACATCGTCTCCACACATCACCTGTACAACACACTCAGGAAAGAGCGACCCGACGTCCTGAAAACACTGATCGAGCCCATCTGGTACTTTGACCGCAAAGGCGAAGTCAGCAAAGGCCAAGAGCAGTGGACCCGCACCAGCGTCTTCTTCCTCGAACCGAAAGGCAGCAAGGAGCGAATGTTTGCCAAGTGAGTACCAATGCCTGCTATCATTCCCATAATTCGCCTACCCAGACCTCCGACTCCTCGAATTCCCTCCACGAACACCCACCCCAAACTAATCCCCTTACCCCCCCTCCCCCTAAAAAAGATTCGACCCCCACTTCTTCCGCTCCCCCACCCGCTTCTCCTCCGCCGGCCTCATCCCCCCCCTCTCCCCCGCCCAGCTCGAAGCCGCCGACGTCGTCGAAGCAACCTGCACCCGCCTGCAAATGCACATGGTCATGCAAGTCGGCGAGATCCAATTCCTGCACAACCAGCACATTCTGCACCGGAGGACGGCGTACGAGGACTTTGAAGACCCGCTGCCCAAGAGGCATTTGATGCGGATTTGGATGGCGACGCCGGAGGGGGAGGGGGGGTGGCGGCTGCCGTTTTGGGATCGGGATTGCGGGAGGAGGGGCGGGGTGCAGGTGGATGAGAGGGAAGTGGTGGTGGTGCTGGATGCGGAGTAGAGGTGCTGGAAACGCGGTTTTCAATCGAGCCGGGAAGTTCGTAGAACTGGTGTATTGATGCATGCATGCATGCGCGAATGAGATGGTTTCAACAACGGAACCGCTGGCCAAGCATCGAGGTCGTTTTCATTAGACAGATGGGGAAATTCGCTCCAAAATATGCTCCAAACCCGAGCTACCAGCTTGCTCCATACCCAAGAACCAAACACGGCTTCCAACCAAACACCCCATATGGCTCCCTACCAAACAACCCACAAGGACTTTCCTCCTACTAAACACACCCTACATGATTTTCCGACCAAAGCACCCTACATGGCTCCATTCTCTGAGGGTCCTCCGGGGCTGGCTAATCGACGGTTGCTTCGTTAGAGACCTTGATGAGAAGCTTTAAGTCATGTTTGGTGCTTGGATATTGCAATATTTGGAGCGAATTTACCCACTTGTCTGTGCAGCGAACTCGGTGCTTGGCCAGCGAGCATAGATGGAGCAAACTGGGTGGAGGGATTTGGGTAGACTGATAGGGAGCCTAATAGGGAGTTATGGGTAGTTTTCCAGCCACGCGGCAGTTAGGGCCGACCCCACCAAAGTATGGCGGAAGCTTAAAAGTACCGGCGCAGGGCGGGGACAGTAACTATATCTCTAGCCTAGCTGGCCCGTTGCTTATTTTTGCAATCCCGCGACACGGTTCTTTCTGAACAACCGCAATCTGTGGATCAGTGTCAATAGGCCGATGCCTTTTGCTGTAGTTGCTGGGTAAGGGCTAGTTGAAGAGAGTCATGTCGATAAAGCGCGCACGAGGCTCTGGGGCAAGGCCTTTGAGGGGTTATCTGCAGGTCAACCGGGGGGGTTTGAGATGGTTCCTGGCTATACAGGAGGGGTTGGGGCATGTGCCTGGCGTGTGTTCATTAAGACGGTAGTCCGTAGAAGGGGAACAACGAAGTACCTGAATATATTTTGATCAGGCCTTGACGGAGAGGGTTGTTTACTTTCGACTCCAAGGGAACACCGAGACTGCAAGGCCTGGGAGAGCAGATAGGGGGCTCATTACTAGCAGAGCATTGCAAAACGGAATGGAGATGCTCGATCCTATTAGAAGCTGGCGATGGGGAAGGTTGGTGGCGATTTACAACCCAAAATCTTCGGTGGTCTAGGAACGCCCCGGTGTGTCCGGACTGGGCGCCGCTTGGTTCGCTAGTATCATCTTACGATGAGGCTTTTTATACAGGATTTGTGATTGGGGAGAGATGATGGGGCCAAAGGAGAACGACGACAGTGGACAACAGAAAGGCTCTCCGAAAGCTCACAGCAGCGGGGTAGGTAAGCGAAAGCGAAAACGGCCAATGCGGTGCATCGAGTGCCTTGCAACCAAATGCAACCCAATGGCAAAGGCCACATCCGGTAAGAACTCCCCGACAAGCCAATGGTGCTGGCAGGAAAATATCAGATGGTTGAAAGCTTACTTCGTAGCCTGATGCATGCCTCTTGGAGTGTTCAGCATGTTGCAGTGCCTGGCACGCCTGGCTGTTACCATCGGATTCTGCACCGCTAGTTTGGATCTGAAATGCTACGCGCCATCAGCATCGAATCTGATATCAAGGTCTCGTATGAGGGAGATGGTGGTATGGCCTTCCCCTAACCTTGTGTGCCTCTCTGGCTGCTTGCTTAGAACATGCCGTTGTGTCAAGTCTTGTCCAGTCTTTAGCCACACGTTCTACTACTAAGGTTGAATACACTTCTCAAGTGCTTCCAAAAGTGTCAGGCCTCTGAATTCCATGCAGGACTTTGGAATTTTCCTCTTTGTTTTTATAGTCGTCCAGCTCTTAGCCTTCTGTTCCTAGAGATATTTCTACTTTTCTGAGCAGCATAGCTACTGGACCTCCCCTATTCCTTTGAAGCGGATAGATCTGATGATGCGCAAGTACTGTACACACTCTGCAATTGGTGACGAGTTTCCCCCAAAGATTGCAAGAAGAATACTGAGCAGCATATCAAGCTGCTGCACACCCTGATGCTTGGCAGATTGATATGGCCGAGCCATGTAGCCGTATATGGTGTTGCGGCTGTCAATCAGTCGGTCTTTAGATCTTCTTGAGCAGTTAGAGGACCTGCATACAAGAGCCACACATTTTATTAGCTTCGGCATGAAGAATTTCTAGGCCTTGTGGGCTATAGCATGCTGTCGATCTTGCATGCTTTCAGTCTAGCATGCTGTCAGACCTGCATGCTGTCAATCCTACATGCTCTCAGTCCAGGCTTACGCTTTCTCTTACTTTTGAGTTGGAGGCGGCTAGAATTTGGGAGAGCAGTGCAACCACGACAGAGTCAAATCATTCAGCTTGTTGCAGCATAGTCACTAACCATGGCGGGGAAACGTACTTAAAAAGCCCATTCTGCTGTCGATATATAATATTCACCAAGCTTCCAACAGTTCTCAAATCGGTCAAACAGCTTCTTCTGCTACTTCGCTTCCTCCACCGTCCTCAACTCGTACTCTCCTTCCCCCAACCTTCACCAACCGTCCTTTCGCCCTCACCAAAGCACGAGATGCATTCTCAGATCCTTGCCTCAGTGCTCCTGTTTGTCAGCTCCACTGCTGCCCTCGCCATCGGCATAACCATTACCATCGGCGCAGCGAACAACTTTGGTGTCTGCGCTGGCACAACTGTCACCTCTACAGGCAACACCGTTGTTGTGGGCTCCGTCGGTGTTGCACCAGGCACTGCAATCACTGGCTTTCCACCAGGTGTTGCTACCTCCCTCGACTCCGCCGACCCCGCGGCTGTCAAATGCGAGGCCGACGTCGGAACTGCCTATAATGCCTGCCAGGGTGCGACCAACCCAACTGTGCTCACCGGCCAAGACCTGGCAGGCAAGACCCTGTATCCAGGTGTATACAAGTACGCCACCACAGCAGGCCTTGCTGCCAACGGAGTCCTCACTTTTGACGCACTCTTCTTGCCCACGGCTCAGTTTATCGTCCAGGTCGGCACCGAGCTTGACCTATTCGCTGGCAGCAAGATGCTGCTCAAGCATGGTGCAAGTGCCTGCAATGTATTCTTTTGCGCCGGCAGCTCCGTAGTCATTGGTGCCAATGCAAGTATCAATGCCACCATCTTGGCCTACACGAGTATCAGCGCCGCAAACGCCGTCACCGACAAGGGTGGTCTCTTCGCCATCAACGGGGCTGTCACATTGATCAACGATAAGATTACCAAGTGTGCGTAGATGTGAACGGGCTTTGTGATTGCTTGGTTGGCACGGAGAATAAAAACTGGATTTGAAGAGATGTGGTTTGGTTTGATATGGTTGGAGCGGAACAGCACAAATTTTGGGCATGGTTGAAATGTATGGAGAGGTTATTAGTCAAGAACTTTGTGTCTCTTTTCAACGAGCCTGTAAAATGTATAATGGGCAATGGCCATTTTGGATAGCTACTTTCCTACTAGGCAGTCTGTATGATCAGAAACGTTAATGAGGAACATATGCTTATAGCATTCGAATCCCACATCAGAAAACATACAAAGCACAATTCAAGTAATCCTTAACATCACGTGTAAGACCGCATTATGGAAAACCCTCATTGGCTGTACTGAAAATAGTAACGACCGCCCTCACATCAGCCAGACTATATCGATTGTCGTAAATCATCACGAATCTTTCGGGACAGAACAAAAATCCTAGTAACCGAAGCTCTGATGGAAAGGACCTTGAAGTTTTCGTTTGAGTCCAGTTCTGAGCGGTCGACCCACGATTAGAGTACTGGAACCAGCCAGGCTAGAAATCAAGCCAACAGCGTGTTTCTGGAGCAAAATATTATTTCGATGATTGGCTAGCTCACTTGCTACGGTGGATCTCGTGTTATCAGCATTTGAGTAGGTATGCAATGACCTGTCTGCATTCACACGCGAAGTCGGATCTATTTTGTTCATGCGTCGTTCCAAGGCTGTTTGGAACGAGAATATCGTTTGCGCAATACCAGCCCAGGGATCAGAGACCAGGTTGGCTGCAATGAGCCTTTGACTTCAAGTTATTACCTTCTGCATAACGTCGGGAACGTTTCGATATCAACTTTGGAAATCCGACTAAGCGATCTGCAACGCCCCGATATTTTCCACACTTTGCTAACTCTCCAAAGGCCCTCGAGCGATGGATGGCAGACAAGAGCTACTGAAAACGTGAAAGCAGAATCCTGAGGACTTTTGATGAAAGTGCATGGACTGTTGTTAATACGAGGGGCATCTAGTTCGATCCACAATAGCGAGGCGCGAATAAGTATTGAAAGCACCGATATGATCTATGTAACACTAGACTGCGACGATGAACTGTTGATGCACATTTGCGTACTCCAACGTTCTTGAAGCAGGGGTTCATGCGGCGCACCACAATTTCCTCGATGTTGGACTTTTGGAATCGCTGGTTGGCAACAACAACATCCAAACGTCAAAGGCGACCTACTCTTTGATTGAGTCCTTTGGGACTGGGCTTTCTTTTTGAGCGTATTATTGGAATGCTTAGGCATCTGAAGAGGCACAGTATGTGAGAATATGGCTGGGTTGGCCGTGTGATTTTCTTTGCCTAATCGCTTCCAGATAGATTTGTTACAACAGGAACGAGGGAAGGTAAGGTTGGATAAAGAGCAAGCCCAAACGCCACGCTTATACCCGCTATGCATGTGTATGAACAGATGCCGATTTCACAACAAATACAATGGCAGAGGCAGAATAGAAACCAACAGTCTCTTTTCGTAGAAACAGTTCGTAGGCGTCGACTAATCGTCGTCTTCCAACTCCTTGCCTTGTTGCCATGCGCGCTTCCACGGGCCATCCTGGCCAAACACTGCCATCTGGTCGCGCCGCATTCCATCTAGCACTTCCCCTAGGCCGCCATGCCGCAGTCGCGCAAGTACGACGTTCATACCGTCCTTGCTCTTAACCAACGCTTCCCGGGTCCTCCGCATGCCTATCAGCTCGATGCTGCGCTGAAGCGAAGACGTCGACCAGGAGGCGAAGAAGCCTTTCTTCGCGGGGACGTCTTCTTCCGTAGCCGCCGAAGCTGCAGAGTTCATCGCCCCGGCGTCTATTCTGCCCTTGCTTCCTTTGACCTTTGCTTGCCCGAATCTTGATTTGAACGTGACCGTAGTCGTGACATCCGTCGCTTCGTTCTTCGTGCATTCAATCAGGTCGTCCGTGCCCGGTATATGCCCCACGTGCGCCGGATGTGGTCGTCTGTAGGATTGCTTCTCGATGATGCTCAATATACCCGTCCATTCCAGATTCCTCGTCTCTGTTGTCATCCATCCTTCCTTGACATCGACCACGCTCTTTTCGAGTATGAAGCTCTGACCGGTATCGCTGCTCGAGCCCAGAATTCCTTTCGGTAGTAGCTTCAGCACCGTCGGAGGCAGTTTTGATCTTTTAAGATGTAATCGCGTGGTACTCAGCCTTTGTGTTTCCGTATCAAATTGACGATCTATGACATCGGTGGAGAGCACGTGCGTTGCGTAAGGGTTAGGATAGCGCAGGAAGTATGCTAGGCTGACGGCTGGGAATGGGTAATCATAGCTGAAGGAGCTTTCGAAGAACTTGACCATAGTCAAACTAGTTATCGTAGATGGATTGCATGTGTTCACAGTAGATGGATGGCTTGCGGGTTGCCAATGTCAAGCTTAGCTCATTTAGATACCTTACCTAAAACTCGTCATGAATCGTCAAGATCTTAGCGGGGTGTAATTTACAGATCTAGTAATATTGATATCACGTATGAGTATGACCAACATCTCAAAGTGAGTCGCAGCAAGTTCATCCTTTAAGCTCGCATTGTACAGTACTTAAGATGGAAATCACTGAAACTTGGACATCTACTGCAGAATACCTCCGTAGTAGGACATAAGATTATTCTCTTCCAGTTCCAGCTCAGTTGTCCCCGCAGAGCTCCTAGAAATCGGCCAGTCCCATCCGCTGGGCTACTCATATTTCAGACCTCGCCTCCACAAGGTATTTGCGAGTCAAGCTCATCTTACAGATAAAGATGAGATTCGTAAAGGAATTGAGAGGGCGAAATATGTGAAAAAGGAAATTGAGGCATTGTCAGTAACATTCTCTTCATGAAAATTGAGAAAGAATAGAATGCTGATTGACCTAAAGTACTATCTGAAGAAGTATCGATCAATGAAGCAGCGATACTCGTCAACTTGAATGCTTAAAATTGTCTGCACCGAGCTCTCTTTGCCGGGAAAGCCGAGTGCCAGTCCAACAATCCTCAACCCGTCACTACTTGGCGGCTTCGTGCACAACAGCCATAGCCTCAATCTCATACAAAAGATCAGGAGCCGCCAACTTCGTGACACCAACCAACGTGCTTGGCGGTCGATGGTCACCGATGAATTTCAGATACAGCTCGGCCCTGCTCCGTTCACTCGGGTCATAGTCGACGATATATTGTGTGACCTTGACGATATCGCGGGTCGTGGCACCCGCAGCTTCTAGGCACTTTGAAAGGTTTTCTAGGGCGAGGGCGACCTGGTCGGCGAGGGACGAGGGAATCTGACCAGAGATAGACAAGCCGAGTTGGCCAGCGATTGTGATGAGGGTGCTAGTTGACGAAAGCGCGTGCAGGAGACATGGGAGTAGGTCGGTTTTGGGGGACAGACGTCTGGGGGATTGAATGTTTGAGGTTGCTGTGCCGACATGATCCGGTATAAGTGGCGCGGTACAGTGATATTGAATATTTTCAGGAAGGTTGAGAATAAGTAGCGATTCTTGGAAAACGAGGTCATATGGGGGCATTTAGTAGGTGGCTTGAAGCTGAATAGAAGTCTATCTAGGAGGTGGAAGGTGATAACTCTACTAGCGGGCCCCAGCCCTATAGGGCGGAGATTACCAACCAAATCACACCTAGTGTAAGATTCCAACAACGATAAATTGAAATGTCAATACATGTTGCGAGAAGCAATCTTGAATAGAAAAAGCAGAATGAGATTCAAGAATGTTGGTTCTCCAAGCGGGGCAGCTCTTTCAACAGTAAGCAGAGTGCTCCCATCGAGGGTCAACGGTGACTATCGGACTGAAGGCGATAGTTGACGCCATTTTATACAAGGGGAGCTCATGCTCGCTAACGGTGTAGATGTCAGTGCACCAGGCCGCCTTAGTGTCAGATATTACTCGACAGGGGCACAGATGTCAATTCTAGGAGTGAAGAACGCGCCTCTGCGCTACAAGCTGCAGCATTGAAGGGCAATGAGAGCATCGTCAAGACTCTGCTCGAACATGGCGCTGACCCCGATATTGATGGAGGAGAGCTAGGAAGTGTGCTACATACGGTATCGCGGCAGTAAACGGGGATGAAAGTATCATCAGACTCTTGCTCAATTATGGTGCTAATGTCAATGCCAAGGGTGGGATGTATGGCTATGCGTTACAAGCGGCAGTGGAAGCAGGGCACGAGAATATTATACGATTGCTGATTGACCAAGGGGCAGATGTAAATCTGAAAGGTGGTCCTTACGGCAATGCGCTACAAGCAGCGGCAGAGAATGGTAGCGAGACTATCGTGGAGCCTTTACTCGCCGCTGGTGCGGACATCAACGTGAAAATCGGTGGCGAGAGGTACACTGCGCTCCAGGAAGTGGCGAGACGGGGACTTGAGGAAATGGTTGCGCTTCTACTTGGCCATGGGGCCAATATCGCCTCTCAACAGCGAAACGGGCAGACGGCCCTGTTCATGGCGGCCAAGGAAGGGCATGCCGAAGTGGTGGCACTTTTACTCAGTAAGGGTGTCAATCTAAATACCCGAGACGAACGGAACCTTACTCCATTGGATTGGGCGATCAAGAAGAAACATACGAAAGTGATAGCCGTTTTGAAAGATGCAAGGAGATAAAGTTCTGAGGATCATGAGCACGGTGAAGGAGCGGGATTACGATTCGGCAAGGAGCACTATAATTTCATCTCCCTTTATAAATAATTAGAACTGGTAATATCACAGCCGAGATTCGAGCTTGGATCCGTGAATTCCGTGGTTAGCACTCTTATTATGATGAAATAAAACCATTCAAAACCACCTTGTCTTTAACTTGAAAGCCAAACCCGCTCGTAGAACGAAACGTTGTAGCTGCTGCATTCGACATAGACAGGTTGAGATAGACTATCGGTCTGCACTGAAATTAGTCCACCTTGCACCAAGTCTGCTTTCAAGTACAGAAGACCTCCCTCCGGACAGAAGGAAGGGGAATAGACGGACCAATTTAAGCCCATGCCTGATCAACCTTGACGCATAGCCAGCCCCGTCCTCTTGACTCGGATCTAGTCCCCAGATCCGTCAACCTGTTCCCTTAAACCGTCGTTACCTTATGGCTGCCATACCAGGATTAACGAAGCTAAGCCCATCTAGGCACTCCACCAAAATATCTGTTTACTGCACTGTTTACATCCAGAACAGTGTACGGGGCTAGCAGCCTGCAAAAGAAAGGCCTACCAGGAGACTCTACATGCATAGGAAGGGGGGGAACGGAGGGCGGCATACACAAGTTTCATTGATTTTTGAAGCAATTGGGGATTTGTTGCGGAGAAACCCCTAGTAATCTCCAGGTCCCCATTGGCCTGGTTAGTCATCTCCCGTGGCTCCCTAGTACCCTAACAGGTAAGGTGGCCGTATACCTGGTATGGCAGCCATAACGACGGTTTACGGTATACAAAATCTATGGATTGAACACATCATCATACACTGAATCTCATTATAGATCGGGAATGTTGCTGAATTGTCGATTTTTGAAGTTGCCGCGCAGTGTGGTATGGATTCTGACCCCGTGGTGGACGAAGAATGGTAATAACGTCTCGGCTCTCCCTACATAACCTCGCGTCCTTATGTGCTAACCTCTTTGCACCCCCCTGGCGCTCTTGCACGTATATTGCAGTATCAACGAATGTCCGAGGGCGTGTTGAAGTTCCGTTCTGCATTACCTTATCGGGCCACCGTTGCCTCATGGTATTTAATCGAGTCCCTTGCCTCGTGAAACCGGCACTCTGGACACTGGAGCGAGTATCTAACATTCCAGCTTACCACCCAACCTTCCCAATAATCCAATCCAGACGCTCGATTGTTCTTCCAGTAGCTCTTTTTCGTCGGTCGATATTGCAAGCAGTCGACACAGAGATTCCAGGCTTTCTTCGGACGTCCAGCCTTGTTCAGGGGGTTGACGATTCTGAGCAGGCCTTCCATCGTGGACCTGTGGCGTGACACTCTCCGTCCAACGAGGAAGGATGTCTTCAAGTAGACAAATGTAGAGACTTGAAGGAGGTGTTTGCAAACAAGCGCGAATGCAAGTTGATCTACCGGGCCAGTATGGTCAAATATTTCAACAAGAACCTCCGTAGGCAAGCGCAAGATGGGTGAAGACCTGATCCATGCAGAATCGAAGAACTATGATTCGATTAATGACGAAGGAATCCGAAGGTTTATGCATTCAACTCACCTGTTGAGGGACGATGGAGGGTTTCCAAAGACGATCTGTAGGCATGGCGACGTGTCTTAAGCTGTGAGCGTGTGAAGTGAATCCTAGTTGATGCTTGAACTTGCTTGCTGATTGTCAGAGGAACATATGTTACCTCAGCAACGCCACCGCGAAACCTAAGTCAATTATGAATTCGTATCATCGCAACAAAGCCTTAGCCGAATCCACTAAGGATCTGCAACCCTACCTACCCATTACTCCGTAGAGGGTAAGGTTGTACCGAACTGATTGAAGAAGACCTGTAATGACCTTCACCGTCTAAGTCTACGCGACCGTTGGTTATGGGTATGGTATTAACCAAAATAGGATTAGCCCCTCGGAAGCATATATGCTGCGCATACTTGGAGGTAGGGGAGATGGGAATCTCCGCTTTCATAGGGCTGATAGATAGGGCTGGCTCCTACGGAACTAGATAGACTCCTAACAGCAACAACCACAATATCAATATGCGCCCATATGACCTCGTATTTCAACAGAAAGTACCTCCGGGATTCTCCAAGGAATGGGTTTCATAGGGGATTGTACTCGGCAGACCCAGAATCGACCTAGAATCCTCGTAAAGGTGCGTTCTGAGGAACTTTCTTTTGAGAGAATTGCTCTCAAGAAAAATCTCCCAGGAGCCACTCATGTGTTCTCGGACCATCAATACGCCGAGAAGTTTAACGAATCTCCTGGAAACTTTATCATAGGAAAAATCTCCTGAGATGCAAGGTCGGTACAAATGAAGGGTCGGAGATGGCGAGGACGCGCAGTCTCCCGAGAACCGCGTTCTCCTAGGCCTGATCTTCAAAGAGTCATGGTTTCCCAGGAGACATGCTCTCTTACAAGCAGTCGCTAGACTGTCTAAGCTCAATATGTCCCGAGATGGAACGTTTGCGCTCATACACACCAATCATTCGAGATATGGTGCAAGAACGCAGCAGGTCTAATCCAGAATTCATAAGATTCAGGAGTGCACAAGTTCTTTTTCGAGATTTTGATGAGTTGTTCAGCCGTTTCACATGCGAAAGTCGCTTGGACGAGATCAGCAAGGCCATCGGACTGAAAATGAAATCCAGGATTACGATCATCCAACCGTGGCCTATTCGAATCAGGAAGAATGCAACACAAGGCGAGTTCAACGCTCTGCTTGCGTCTGGTCACAATGGCTCTGAACGGTACATTGAGTGGGAGATGCTTGTGCTGACATCCGTATTTGAATCAACGTTAATGTGTTTTTGTCCGCTCTCTGATGTAGCTTTCGCGTGCAGATATTTATTCTACTGTTTGAATTGGAACTGTTAACTTATAAGGGCTAATAGGACCGGAGTCTGAAAAGAATCAGGCCCTTGCCGTCATTTATCGAAGTTTTCAAGCCGGTTGACACTCTAGCTTGGTTCTCTAGCGTACCCTCTGGACTTATCTCCCCACTGTGATCAATTATTACCTTGAACAACTGTTTGTTCCGTATTGAAGCCATATAATCGACCCTTTCTTTCAGCTGCGTCGCATTATAAGAACTTCTTTTGGATTGGAACGCCGAACGGACCGTCAGTCTGGATGAGTAGCTACATCTGTAGAGCGCGTGTGATATTATGGCTCGAAGCTTGCTGTCCTCTAACAAGTTAAACCCGAATTGAAGCACAAGATGCTCCAATTTTGGATGATTTTCAAGAAAGCTTAGTAGCTTAGAAGCATCAACTTCTCCATCCTCAGGATCGTCTATGCCAATCACGAATTTCGCGCGCAAGATTGAAGCAGCGTTGTCATTCGTGTCGTCAATGCGATGAGCGCGAAACACGTTTTCTCCATAAAGAACATCCGCGGCTTCGTTGTAGAAAACACGACAGGTGCGTAAGATTGCTGGGAAAAGACAATTCGGGCGAGGGAATGAGTCACTATCTTCACGCCACACCATGCGTATAGTTTGGTCGGAAAGTAGTAGAAGCCGATAAATCTTAAGCCGAAGTTCTGGTGGCAAACGTAAGATTGGAGGCAACAAACTGTCTTGCGAAGACACCGTATTCTCTCCGGCCATGGTGCGGATGTAGTTTGAACAGTGGGCAAAGCGCTGCGAAGGAAAGGATCGCTCCCACAGCGGATGCACACTCCGGGAGGCCCTATTATTGTGAGCTGAGAAGACGATGGATGTAGCTAAGTATTAAGTACCAACAGAACCCGACTGTGGGGTAGAAATGGTCGGATATGAGTATGAGCCGCCTAGAGCCCGGCGGAAGTGTGCTTTCTTGCTCCTTGCCTTTAAAGTAGCTTGCAAAGCCCGAATGTTGTTGTCGTTGTCAAGACGTCTACGCTTGCGCAGCAGTCTGTTCAGCGCTTCTCGGCTTAAAGTGGTATTAAAGTTGGGTAGATGAAAATCCTAAGGTACTAAAGGGGAGTCTATTTTTCTACTTTCTAAACTACTGGCGAGTATTTGACCCCTCCTTCGCTGACTAATTAGCAACGCAGTTGCTTTTAGTGATCGATTTTGACCCCTTTTGCGTCAATTATCTTAATTCTTTGTAAATGGGTTGGCTCTTTTACCGAAGTCGCGAAAGCTAAACCTATTACAGTTAACCATTCAATTTTCTCTATTCGGCTTCGTTCGTTCTTCACCGTTAGCAGCGTGCTTTTACCTTCTGCAACATGCCTTCTATATCTCCTAACAGCTATGTGTTCGTGTTGGAATACGAGGTCATATGGGGCATTTAGTATATGGGGTTGAAGCGATCTAGTAGGTAGGAACTTCGGAGGAAGGAAAAGGTGGAAGGAAGGTCAAATACCCTGAATCCCCTGAGTTCACTAGCGCCGGATGAATGCGGCGCCGGATGGATGCGGAGATTACCAACCAAATCACACCTGAAATTCCAACAGTTCGAACACTCGTCTTCATGGCTCCCTTCATGGCTTTCTCCATGGCTCCCTACCAAGCTTCGGTTACATGCTTCAAAACACGCTTCGGTCGGACGCATAACACGCGTCAAACAGTGCTTCAAACAATGCTTTCCACATGATTTCCTATCAAACACCCTTCATGACTCTCTTCATGACTTCGTTCATGACTTCGTTCATGACTTTCTACTTTATTTGCTTCCCTTGCGCACATATTAAACTATGTAAATAGCTATTAATTAGTTAATTTATTAAATTAAATATGAATTAATCTATTATACGATCGCAATAACTTGTCATTAATTCAATGTTAGAATGATGAAATTGAGTGACTTCTATTTAATGTCAATTGCGTCAATCGAGCCTAGAAATTAGAACTTGAGCAGATTCGTCAATTCAGATTTTAGCGACTAAATGCATCAAATTTCAGTGATCTCTGTCACGATTCTAGCCTTGCCAGGCTCAGCCTTCTAGCCTTGCCAGACCTATTCTCGCTCCGTCACCTTGACTAGTCTCTATTGAGTCTAGCGTCGACTGAGAAACACACATATGTAGCCAGCTTCTTTTCTGTAGCTACCTTTCTTCCTTAGCATTTATCTACTAGTTAAATGACACTCATATGACTCGCTCTATGCTGACTTCTAACATTAGATAAATGCTCACCATTTACTACTCTGCTATCGATGAATAGATGATACGAAACAATCTATTCAGTAAGAAAAATTTGCAAGAAATTCTTCAAATTTGCATCATCATTTTAGATTGCAAGAGATTCTTCGATTCTACATCTCTTTTCACTATTCTATTCGCAAGAAATTCTTTGAATAAAGCATTCAATTATTATCTGAAATTCACAAGAGATTCTTTGAATTTTCACTCATCAAAAAACATCAATTCAAAACATCAATCTCTCATTTACTCTTATCTCAACAACTTCTATCTTCTCTCATCATGACATGCAACGTCGAGTCAGTTGAGTCTTGAACAACTTGTCTGCTTAGAAGCACTGTCAATAAAAGAGTTTCACTTCTACTCATTAATGCTTCAGTCGAAGCTGAGAAAGCTGTCATCTCATGAAACATAAACATCGAAGAACAACTGTTTCATTGAGTCAGCAATCAATTCGACAAAGTCATCAATATGCTGAACGAGCTTCGAAGTCAGCGAGACTTGACTTTACAACTCAATGAACACTGACTTCTCATACAAGAAGATCACAAAAAGAGAGCGAAACAATTAGAAGTCGCTTTTGATAAGAATGATGAGCTAGAGAAAAAGATCAATCAGTTACAAGACGAGCGATTGAACTTCAGAGCGAAACAACATCAAGCTGATCGATCTATGTCTTGTCAAGATACTCAGTCAGCTGAGCAATGAGTCAATCAGAAAGAAGCTCACTTTCAACGAGAATTTTCTACTTTATCTGATAATGAAAATAAGAATGTGTTATGAACATGCCTGAATCGATCAGAGTTCAGATGACGCTATGCCTAGTTTGAACCTAGCGCACCCCTATTGAACCCTTCGAGTCATTCTCAGCACTTCTTCTCGTTGTTCAGCACTTTCTTCATTCATCTCTTTCATCATTCTTTTAGGCAAACACATCTGACATATTACATCACATCTGTATCAAGCCTAACGCAGCCTCAAGCCATTATTTATAGAAGAGCTCGCACTCTTTCTCTTCTGTATTCTTAATGTCTTGTTATAGCTATCTCTAAAGAGCAATACATACATATCAGCCTCGAGTCTCTTTGATTGAATGATCTAGGCACGATCTCAACATTACATTAAGAATCTCGTTTACCATACGATACAGATATTCATTACTCGTTCAATATACTCGTTCAGACAGATCGAGTCTAAAGAAATTCATTTACCTGATGATCGACGCAATCGAAAGACAGAACAACACTAGAAAGTCTATAGAATCAACAGCGAGACTGATTGAATTGCTAGACGACTTACAGCTCATTAAGTACGCATCGTTCACCTCGATTAATAGAATCAGCGATAAAGAATCTTCGTTGATTGCTAGAGAATCAAATCGATCAAGAGAATCAATCAACTTTCAAATCAAACAACAAAAATGACTTCATCTTCTATTGTCGAGCATCGCTCTTCGCTCGATCTCTTTCTTTTAAAACACTCGTTCAATTCAATCTCTTCTTTCTTCTTCATCATGTCTTGCTTCTTCAAAGAGTGTTTCGAAGCTTCATTCTTCATTGTCGAAGATAATGACTCATTCGCTGAAATCATAACATCTTCTATGACTATGAAAGCTTTGAAGAAACGATGCGAAGAGCTGAAAGCTAGGCTACAAGCTAGAGAGATTACCTCGTCATCATCAATCTACTCTGAGCGTTCTAGGTCTCAGAAAATACTCGATTCTTCGTTGTTCACTGATGAAAAGAACTCTATCTGAAAGAACTGGTATGAAAAAGTTCAGAACAAGCTAGAAATCAACGTCGATCTCTTTTCAAGTGAACGAGTCAAGCTGAGCTATGTACATTTCAGATTATTCAATGATGCAGCTGAGATCACTCAGTCAAAACGCGAACGTGACTGTTTCAACTCATACAAGATCGTTGATGAGCTTTTGAAAGAGCTAGCTCAGTTGTTCAATGATTCAGATAAAGAAGTCAACTTTCGTAGAGACTATTACAACTTGGTTCAAGAACAGAAGAAATTCAGCAAGTTTTATACTCAATTTCAACGACTATTCTTCTATCTAGACTATCAAGAAAAACAGCTGATCGTTGATTTAAAGAATAAAATAAACCTTCAACTTTGATTCGCTTGAGTAACTCAATTGATTCAACTCAATACTCTGAAAGAAATTCGTTTCTATCTCATTTGATTGAATAATGATCAACGAGCTATTCAAGAGATCAAGAATAGAAAAGCAATGATCAAAGCTTAAACAACTAAACAGATCATCTACGCTGAAGAATCAGTCAAAGCTATTCATAGAATCATAGAAATGAAGATGACTGATCAGTCAAAATCACGCGACGCTGTTTTGACTAACGTCAAAGAAAATGACTTACTAATCAAAAACTGCTTTCTATGTCATAAGTCTGATCATACTTCTAAAGAGTGCTTGAATAGATCTTTCAGAATTAACACATTAAATGACAAGTTTGATCATTCTTCGAACTTCGATTCAGAGTCTGATTCAAAAAACTAATCATCTCTTTCAGAGTCATTGAAGAGGTAGAGATCATTTCTTTGTGCAATCTAATCGACGAAATTTCATCTATCAAAGAGAACTACTTCGAAAAGTCATTTCTAGTCGATGTCACTCTATTCTTGCAAGACGAATTCTTCAAGCTACGATCTCTGATAAATAGTGACTTGACGATTTACATCTTGATTCATACAAAGCTAGTTAATCAAATATGTCAGAAGCTCAAAATTCAACTCATATGACTAGCTAAAGAGAAGTTAATAAGAGAATATGACGAAAAGCTGACAAGAAAGATCATTACTCATAAAATTCTACTCAATCTCACAGTCGAAAGTTATAAGAAATTGACTGTTTCAATGTTAATAGCTGATATAAATTATCATGACATCATATTAAGAAAGTTCTGAATGAACAAAAATGAAATACTACTAGATATGTGAAACGATGTCATCGTTTTTTCGAATCAATTAAAAGCTCTCATTTCTGTTTTTTTGATGTCAGTCAGAGCTTCACACTCAAAATGATCACGATCATCAAATTCTTTTATCAGTTCAGCTCTCAAAGTGCTTCAACGATCAGCTTCTACTGCTTTGAAAAAGAACTTTTCTATGTTCAGTGTGAAAGCTGCATCTTTTCATGCACTGGTTAAACGATCAAAGAAGAATCGCATCGAGATTTTCGCTATGTCGATTGAAGATATTGATAGAAAAATAGTTTACAACACTCAATGCGAACTGAACGTTCTAGACGTCGCTTTCATCGATGCATCAGCTCAAAATCTAGAAGACATCAAGATCAAGCTATCTTTGAAATATCAGAATTTCATCGACGTGTTTGATCGAGCTCAAGTCGATAAGCTATCATCTCATCGTTCATATGATCATAAGATAAAGCTCACTAACGATGTCACTTCTTCTAGATGTTGAGCTTATTGAATGTCACTCTACAAGCTTCAGAAGATCAAAGAATATCTGAATGAAAACCTGTTAAAGAATTTTATTACTTCTAGCAAGATCTCATATTTCTCACTCGTTCTATTCACTTTGAAGATCAATGATGATCTTTGCTTCTGCGTCAACTATCGAAAGCTCAATGTCATTATCAAAAGAAATCACTACTTTCTATCGCTCATAGATGAGGTGATTGGCAAAATCGTTGACTGCAAGCATCTGACTCGACTGAATATAATTTTCGCTTTCAACAAACTTCGTATGCATCTCGATAGTGAGAACTATACGACCTTCATTATCGCTCTGAAAGCGTACAAATCAAAGATTCTATCATTTGAATTAACAAATGATTCGATCTCGTTTCAGCAATATATGAATGATGTTCTATGAGACTTTCTAAATGACTTCTGCCAAGCTTATTTAGACGACATTCTCATATACAGCAAGATTCAAAAGAAGCATAAACAACATGTCAAGATGATACTAGATCATCTACGAGACGTTGATCTGCAGATAGATATTCAAAAGTGCGAATTCAACATAGAAGAAACAGTCTTCTTAAAGATCATAGTATCAGAACAAGATCTTTACATGAACTCTATCAAAGTGAAAGCTATAGTCAATTGAGTTACATCTACTAATCTAAAAGAGATACAAGACTTCGTTGACTTTGTCAATTTCTATCGACGCTTCATCAAGAACTTTTTGAAACTAGTCAAGTCATTCACTCAGCTGACTTGAAAAGACACGTCTTTTGTTTGAAACAAAGTCTGCGTCGAAGTCTTTGACAATCTAAAGAAGCAGATCAGCTCGATCTCAGTTTTACGTCATTTCGATGTCAAACGTCAAGCTATTTTGAAAATCGATGCATTCAACTATGTAAAAGACGACATACTATCTCAGTATGATGACGAGAGTGTGCTTCACTCGATAGTCTTCTATAGCAAGAGCATGATTTCAGCTGAATGCAATTATCACATCTATGACAAGAAATTGCTAACTATCATTCGATGTTTTGAACACTGACGACTCGAACTAGAAAATACTGAGCTATCTATTCAGATGTTTACTGATCATCAGACTTTGAAGATCTTTATGAAAAACAAACAGCTGACTCGATGACAAGCGAACTACCTGAATATTCTATTGAAGTTTAACTTTCAGATTATCTTTTGATCAGGCAAAACAAACATCAAAGTCGATTCTTTAACTAGAATGTCAATGATTGATAGTTCTGAATCAGTTAAAGACATAGATGATTGTTTTCAGACTATACTGATCTTGAATCGAATAAACGTTTTATTGATTGAGTTCGAAATCGAATCTGAATATGAGATTAATCTCTATCAACACGTACATCTAGTCAATCAGAAGAATGAACTATGCAATGAGTATTGACAAGCTATGAACAAAAATAAACTGAAGCTTCATGACATGAAGCTAAAGAACTGTCAAATCATTGACAACGTTTTATTCAAAAAAAGTCTACTATGAGTGTTGAAACAAATGCATATGAAATTGCTTTGAAATATTCACGATCAATCATCAATCTTGCACTCTGACATTAGATGAATGATTGATCTAGTTCAACGCTTCTACTATTGATCAGATCATCGAGCAACTATTCGACAATACATTCAAAACTGTCATGCCTGTCAGCGAAGCAAAGCATCTCGAGATGATACAAATGATTTGCTTCAGCCTCTATTGATTTCTCAGCAGCGTTGACAAGATATAACTATGAACTTCATCATTGAGCTATCTCTATCGAAAAACTATAACGTCATTTGCATGATCATATGTCATCTCTTCAAAGAACGTCACTATGTTTTCTGTCATTGAGAAGATGATGACATCTCAATCGAAGAAACAGTATGAATTATGCTATGAAACGTCTATCGACTTCATGATCTACTCAGTTCTATCGTTTTAAATAGAGACTTTCAGTTCATATTGATCATGTGACAAAGTCTTTGCAAACGACTGAAGATCAAAGTCAATCTATCAACAGTTTATCATTCAGAGATTGATGATCAGTCGAAATGAGCTAATCAAGATGTTGAATGCAAACTTCGAATCTACTGCAATTACATGCAGAATGACTGAGCTAAATGACTTTCAATGATGAAATTCAGTGACAATTTCAATACGTTCTTGACTATCTTGATGATCTCTTTCTACTTCAATAAAGACTTTCACTCTCGAATGAGTTTCGATTCAGATACGACTGATTACGAAACGACTCGTCAACGTATTGAAGCTAGAAAGATCAATGACATTGTCACTCAAATGAGCAAACTTCTTATCTTTGATCATCAACAATTGAAAAAGATCAAGCAGATCATTGAAGCTCAGATGAACAAGCATAGACGAGACGTCATCTATGAAGTAGATGATCAAGTTTGATTAGTCTTCGAAAACATCAAAATCACTAGATCATGCAAGAATTTGAAAGACAAGCAGCTCAATTTCTATTCAATCACAGTCAAAGTTGAGATCTTCTATCGTTTTCAGCTATCTAGAAGCATGAAGCATATACATTCAATGTTCAACTCGAAGTGTCTACAATCTTCATCAAATGATCTTCTATCGAGACAACACTTTGAACTCTCTAAATCATTAGTCATTGAAGAGAATGAAAAGCACTGAGAAGTAAATGATATATTGAACTTCAGACGATATAGAGAAAGATTACAATACAAGATCAAATGAATCAAGGTAAATCGTGATGACAAATGATACTATGTTGATAAAGAGAAATTCGATGACTCGAAGAAAGTTCTGAATGAATTTCACAAGCTATACTCGAATAAGTCGCACTAAATTGAAAACACGATGAATTTTTTGCTCTTATTTCTTTTCTATTCATGCGAACATGAATGTTCGAAGAGAGAAATAATGTTATGAACATGCCTGAATTGATCAGAATTCAGATGATGCTATGCCTAGTTTGAACCTAGCGCATCTCTATTGAACTCTTCAAGTCATTCTCAGCACTTTTTCTTGTTGTTCAACACTTTCTTCATTTATTTCTTTCATCATTCTTTTAGACAAACACATCTGACATATTACATCACATCTGTATTGAGCTTAGCGCAGTCTCAAGTCATTATTTATAAAAGAGCTTGCACTCTTTCTCTTCTGTATTCTTAATGTCTTGTTATAGCTATCTTTAAAGAGCAATACATACATATCAGTCTTGAGTTTCTTTGATTGAATGATTTAGACACGATCTCAACAGAATGATCATCACAAGTTCATCAAGCTTTTGAATTCACTCATCTTCATCAAAACAAATGATTCTATCTGAAAGACATGAAACATCAAAATAGCTGACAAGCTTGATGTCAACGCGAATCATTATTCTACTGAAAAGATTCATATTGTCTATGTGATTTTCAGACTAAAAGATGATGCTGATCAGTGTTGAGATCATGTCTAGAATCTAATCACACTGCAGCAAGATAGTGTGTAACTGAATAGAATGTTTGATCAATAGAGATAGCTATAACTAGAATATTAAGAATACAGAAGAAATCAAAGAGAAATTTCAAGCTGTATCTATAGTAGAGTAAAACAAAGAAAGTGAAGCAGATTTGCTTAAGTATTGAAAGCGCTAGAATAGAGTGTTGAGACTAAAGATTCAACATGAGTCAAAATCTCTAGAGCTTGTTGACTAGAAAACTTTATTCAATCTCGACACACTTGTAACATTATCTTCTTCTCTTTAAAAGTCATGTCTTTATGACTTGTAATGTAGTTCATAGCACTGACGTAGAATCTTGATGCCTGTCTTTCTATCAATCTTTCTATTGATTCAAATCAACTCGTCAAATGTCTATTGTAGCAGACTCACTATGTAAGATAAAGTGATCATTGAAGCAGACTCACTAGTTGCATGTGAACGCGAGATAGATTGATTCACTGATAGATCAAACGATGAGAGTAGATAGATCATTGCATTGACGAAAAATATCATTGAAGCAGACTCACTAGTCAACTTGCTCATCAAAGAGATCAACTTTCGACTTGTCATTGTAGCAGACTCACTATTTGCATGTGAACGTAGAATCAGGTTCACTGATAAATAAGATGATGAGAGTAGATAGATCATTGCATTGATGAAGAGTGTCATTGTAGCAGACTCATTATGAGAATGTCATTTGTAGTAGCAGACTCACTAATTTGATCTGATGACACAGATTGTTTTGACTCGTCTGATTCATGAGCTTGATTCAAGACAAAGAGAAAAAGAGATGAGTTGAACAGCTTATTTTCACTCATCTGCTTCATGAGAATGAGTTGATTCTAGAGCAATTCACGAAGATTCTTTATCGTGATTCTCTTAATTAAGTAAACTGTGCGTACTTAATGAGCAATAAATTCTCTAGCAATTCAAACAGTCTTGTCATTGATTTTATTGACTCTCTGATGTTGTTCTGTCTTTTGATTGCGTCGATCATCAGATAAAACAAATTTCTTTATACTCATTTCATTGTTCATTGAGTAGCTTGAATGAGTAATGAAATTAATATCATGTGATAAACGAATTCTTAATATAATGTTGAAATCATGCTTAGAATTTAATCACACTGCAGCGAGATAGTGCGTAGCTGAATAGAATGTTTGATCAATAGAGATAGTTATAACTAGAATATTAAGAATACAGAAGAAATCAAAGAAGAATTTTGAGCTGTATCTATAGTAGAACAAAACAAAGAGAATGAAGCAGATTTGCTTGAGTATTAAAAGCGCTAGAATAGAGTGTTGAGACTAGAGATTCAACATGAGTCAAAATCTCTAAAGCTTGTTGACTAGAAAACTTTATTCAATTTTGACACACTCGTAATAATCAGCAAATCTATGCAAAGCATCATGTTGATGCTTTCTCATTCTATCAATCACTATCAGAGCTACTGAAACATTTGAAAGAAATTTACGAAGATCAGAATCTGATTCAAAAGTGTTATTGCAAATACGTTGCTCTGAAGCAGCTCAACAAGTTCTTCAGCTCTTTCTATTCAGAATTCACTAGAATATTCAGCTTTCTGAACTACAATGATATCACTTTGATGAACGACATTCAGAATAAAATCAACAATCATCTTCAAAATGCATTGTCAATTATTCTCATAGAGTTTAGTTCACTTGATAAGCTCAAGATCTTTCTTCAAGATGTGAATAACAAACAACAAGTCAATTATCAGCTACGTGATAAGCAGTGAACAGTCAAATCAATAGCAGCTTCAAAAAAACATTTTGTTTCTTTGTTGACATCAGCTTCAGTCTTAACTACTAGCTATGTTTGACTCACTACTTTTTTCATTCTTGAATCTGAATGATTAAGAATGTCAATCATCTGCTTCAACTGCAAAGCATCGAGTCATCTTTCAAAGAACTGCTCTCAACTGAAGACTAGTAGATTGACATTTCATGCATTCATCTCTCGTCTCAATGAGATCATCATGTCAAAAGAAAAGAAGAAATTATTTACAGAGAAATTGAAGAATGAGGCAAAAAACTAGTGACTTTCATCAAAGATGTGATGAAAGATGTGTTAATTTCTTCAATAATGAGCAGCTCAGATGACTTCTTTGCTTCAAAATCTTTGACTATTGAATGTGTACTATCTAGCAATGAAATTAGTTACTCATTAAAGTCATTGATTGACACTGAAGCAGCTGACTATTCGTTCATTGATGAATTAATCGCGCAGAATGTTTATGATCATTTGCAAATTAAGTTTCTGACTTTGATCAAAGCGAAGTCAATTCGAGAATTCAACAATCATTATGTTAAGAAACTCATTACTCATGTCATTTATTTGAATCTGACTGTTCAAGATCATACGATTGACACAGCTTTTATGTTGATCACTCAATTAAATCAACATCAAATGATTCTTGAAAAAACATGAATGAACAAAATCAATCTAGTAATTGATATGCAAATCAATTTTCTTCGATTTTCGAATTTCATTTCTAGTCAGAAATTAATTGTTCTACTCTCAAGCAACAAAATAATCACGAAGCAGAAGAGTTTGACTTCTACTCAAATACTAAAAAGATCTATCTCTTCTGTCATCACTCGACTCAGCGAGAAGTCATCTTCATATAGTAAAATCATGAAATCATCTAATTCAATCAACTTCGCTTCGTCTTTTGATTCAATGAACATAGCAATGATAAAGACTGCAGCATATAAATCACTAGTCAAATGATCGAATGTGATTACTTTTGCAATCATCATCACGAAAATTGATCAACTTTTAAAAACAGCTAGAAATAAATCAGAAGACGTAAATCTACAAGAGCTTTCACATGAAGAGATCTTGAAAGAAGTCAAAGCTAAGCTTTCTTCGAAATATCATGACTATCTAAACATGTTTGATCGAGCGATGACTGATCAACTATTTTCTCATTGTTTCTATGATCATAAAATTGAGTTGATCGACGAGAAAATATCTTCTTGAAGTCGTCTCTATCATATGTCTGACTACAAGCTTCAAAAGATAAAGAATTATCTGATTAAGCATCTGAATAAAGACTTTATATCTTTTAGCTCAGCTTCATATGCTTCGCTCATACTATTCATCAAAAAGAAAAATGATAGCTTGCGTTTCTGTATAAACTACAGAAAGCTCAATGCTTTGATCAAACGAAATCGCTACTTCTTATCACTAATAAATGAAACTTTCGCTCGTATTCAAGATAGCAAATATCTGACTCAATTAAACATCATTGTTGTCTTCAACAAACTGCATATGCATTTAAGCAGCGAATATTTAACTATTTTTATCATCTTTTTTGATTTCTACAAATATCACGTGATGTCTTTTGAATTAATCAACGACTCGACTTTCTATCAACACTATATGAACGACGTGCTATTTGATTATTTTCATCAGTTTTGTCAGATTTATTTAGATGACATTATCATCTACAGCAAAACACTAAAGAAACATAAGCGACATGTATGATTAGTTCTACATAGACTACGAGAGACTGATCTTCAGATGAATATAAACAAATACAAGTTTCATGTTCAGAAGATCTTCTTTCTGAAACTATTGCTATTCATTGAAGAACTAAAGATGAATCTCAGAAAAGTACAAGCAGTAATTGAATGATCTACTTTTACAAATCTCACTCAGATGCAGTTCTTCGTTGATTTCTGCAATTTCTATCGACGTTTTATAAAGAACTTTTCAAAGATTGTTCATTCTCTGATTCAATTAACTCAAAAAGAGATGATATTTGAATGAGATCAAGCTTGTCAAACAATCTTTGATCATATGAAGAAATGAATGACTGAAGTCTTTATTCTTTGTCATTTTGATCAGAATAGAAAGACTATTCTTGAAACAGACTCATTCAACTACGTCAATAATGACATACTTTCTCAGTATGATGACGAAGAAACATTGCATTTGATGATCTACTACAGCAAGAATCTGAGTCTCGCTAAGTGCAATTACAAGATCTACGACAAGAAACTACTAGCAATCATTTGTGTCTTCAAGCATTGATGATCTGAGCTGAAATTGACTGAGCTACTCATCAAGATGTTTACTGATCATCAAGCTTTAACATCATTAATGAAAGATAAAGAGCTAAGTAGACGTTAAATGCGCTGAGTACAAAAGCTCGTTGACTTCAACTTTAAAATCATGTATTGCTCAGATAAATAAAACATCAAAGTCAATGCATTGACTTGTCAAGTCAATTCAGTTTTTAGAAGTCTTAAGAATGAATGATGTTGCTATCAGCAAACTACAATTCTCACGTTGAATCGAATGAAAATCACTAATCTAAAAGAGAAAGAGAATGATGAATCAATTTATTGATTGATTCTAAAAGCTAACAGAATCAACGAGAATTGTATTCTACTTCATGAAGTCATGTTAAAAGATGAAGCTCAATACGAAGATATTAAATTAAGAAATTGTTGAGTTCAGAACGAAATACTATATTGAAGTGATCTTTTATGAGTTCTTTTTGATGAGCATCTTCAAATGAAGTTAATTTAAAAAGTTCATAATCAATCTTTTATTGATCATTTTGAAATTCTCAGAATGATGAAAATCATAAGAAGATACTACTATTGATCTTCAATGCAAAAGACAATAAATTAATATTGTTATAAATCTGCATAGAGTGAATCATATGAATGTACTCTAACTAGAAGTTCAAAGCTGAAGAAGAAAGAAGATGCAACACGTTGTGAGTTTTACTCATGAAGACACGCTAGGTCGCTAGCGTGTCAACATCAGCTCTATACTAGTCTATGATAGTCTGACATGATTTATGTTAGACTAACTCAAAGTGCATGATCACAACATTACTTTTTCTCTTCATCTAATATTGTTCTCATTGCTGCAGTTCAATTGATCTTTCTTAAGTTGATTTCTATCTTGACTTGTTCAAATATCATTCATGAAAGTCATTTACAATCTTCAAGCATTCTTTGAATTCACTTTCATCAACGTTGTATCAATGTAGATCAACGTTGTATTTTTTTCAATTAACACGATATTGTAGTCATTTATCTCGTTCATAGTGTCTGAAGTTTAATATGTTCTTCATCTTTCATTCATCTTCGTCGTCAATCACTATAGAATCAGACGATTCATTTCATTATTCATTCAACGAGTTCTTTGAATCTTGTCACAGCAGATTTGATGCAAACTCTAAGTGTATCTTCATAGTCGATGATAGTTTCAATCAATAAGCATGTTCAATCTCGATCAGAATCTTGAAGAGTTCTAGCATCTTATCGTCTAGCTTCTTTGATGATCGTGAGATCATTATGTTTCTAGAATTCAGAAACATCATGTCATCTATCTTGTAGATCATTTTCTTTCGATGCTTGTCAATCTGTTTCTTCATTGTGACTTTAACTCTTGTCAAGACTTGCTTGATCAATGCTAGAAATCATTTCATGTGTTTGAATATATTCTCTGCTTTGTCTGCTTCGATTCTAGCTCAAGTGATCTCATATTCAATTGAGTTCAAATCGAAGCTCATATGAGAGTGAAAGTTCTTATTCAGAGAGAACGTTGACTGTTCAATTGACAACAAAATAGCATTGTTATCAACGAATTCAATCATGAATAATCAGACGAATCAATCATCTTGCATATATGAGCAGTAGCTTCGTAGATATCATTCTACATTCTGATTCGCTCTTTCTGTCTGATCATTGATCTGAAAATGATAATCAATGAATAGTTTCACCTTGATGTTTAGTCTCAAACATAAAGACTTTCAGACAATTGATATGAATTGTGAATCACGATTAAACATTATTGATCTTGATAGTTCATGAGTTCTGAAGATTCATATCAACAGTAGCTTGACTGTTTATTCTGCAAAGATTTCTTCATCATCTGATTAACACAATATATAGTGTTGTTTCTTAGACAATCGATTTATGACTGTCAGAATCGCGTTGCTTTCATCACTTTCTGATAGATCAATAATGAAGTTTAATGATATGTTCTGTCATCACTGCTTGAGTATGAACAATGACTTCAGCAGTTCATTGATTCGATCTCTTGATGCTTTTGATCTACAACAAACATAACAGTTTTGAATGTAGTGCTTGATCATCATTCTCATCTTTGACTAGCAATATGATCATCTCAGCAAGTTCAACGTTCAATTCATGTCAGAATAATCACTGATTGAAAGATCATATGCTTCTCTTATCAATAAAGTGATCATTGACTGAGAAACTCATAGTTTATCATCTTTTCAGAGTACTTCATCAAGTACTTTGCAATTGTCTAGATCAATATCTTGACAAGTCTTTCTGTTCTGTTTCATGATTATTCGAATATCGAAGCACAGTTGATTCATTCAATTTTCAACTATAATCTGATTCTGAATAGAAATCATCTTTTCGACCGAATTTTGATTAGCTTTCGATTCAAGTTTCGAATCTGAGTCAGATTCTGAGTCAAATCTGAGCAAGATCTGAGTCAAATCTTGATCAGCTTTCTGATCATCTTTTATTGACTGAAGTTCAAATCTGTCTTCTGACAATAGCATCTGATGCTGATATAGCTTACAATCATCATTTGCTTCAACTGACTTAACGTTTGACATTCTGATCAGCGCGTCAACTTTCAGATTCTGTTTTCTCGACTGATATATGATCTTAAAGTTATATTCAGATAACTTCTCAGCTCATTTAGCTTAACATCTGATCAGTTCTTTGATGATCATGAAGTACTTTAAATTCAGATGATCGATGAAGATCTTGATCAAAATATTCGTACATTTCAATTTAAGACGTCAATGCTTTAAACAGCAAATGATGATCAGTAGTTTCTTGTCATAGATCTCGTAGTTGCATTCTGCATGAATCATGTTCTTGCTATAGAAGATCATTGAATGTAGAATGTTTTCATCGTCATACTGAGACAATACTTCGTCGTTGACATAGTTCAAGAAGTCAGTTTTCAGAATAGCTTCTCTGATCAAGTTGAAATGCTTCAGAATGAAGACTATCATCACTTGTTGCTTCAGTTCTTCAAAGATTATCTGACAGATCTCTGTTCATTCAAAGAGATGATCTTTTCGAGTCAGCTTTATCATGAGTTGAATGATCTTTGAAAAGTTCTTTATGAATCGTCGATAAAAATTGCAGAAGTCAATGAAGATCTGCACGTAAGTCAATGATTGAGACACTTCTTAGTTTCGAATCACATCTACTTTTCAAGAATTCATTCGCAAATCATTGATGAATATCAGTAGTTTAAGAAATGAGATTTTCTGAATCTTGAATTTGCACTTGTCAATGTCTATCTGTAGATCGACTTCACGAAGCTTCTTTAGCACTTTCTTCACATGAATTCTATGTTCTTTCAATGTCTTACTGTAGATAAGAATATCATTCAAGTATGTTTGACAGAATTTATGCAGACAGTTGAACAACACATCGTTGATATAGTGTTGAAAGAAAGCAGATTCATTGATCAATTCAAAGAGCATTACTCTATACTTGTAAACGTTGAAGAAAGTAACAAAAGTAGTTAAATCTTCGCTTTCTGAACTCATGCGCAGTTTATTAAACGTGATGATAATGTTGAGTTGAGTCAGATACTTACTGTCTTGAATTCAAGCTAGTACTTCGTTTATCAAGAGTATTGAATAACGATTTCTTTTGATCAGAGCATTCAGTTTTCAATAGTTCATGCAAAAGCAAAGACTGTCATCTTTCTTTTCAACAAACAGTATTGACGAAGCAAAAGAAGCTTTACTGAATGTGATAAACTTCTTCTTCAAATTCTCTTTCAGATACTCTTTGACCTTCTGCAACTTGTAGCTCAACATGAGATATAATCAACTTTTAGAAGATTGACTCTCTTCTTTTAATTCAATCTTATGATCATATGATCAATGCAAGAACAACTGCGTTGTCTTTTCTCTATCAAAAACATGCAGAAAGTCATGATAAACTATTGAAAGCTTCTTCTTCAGTTCATTTAATGACATGACAGAGATCATTTCATTCAGTTTCGCGAAATCTTCGACTGAGCTAAGCGCTTAATTGATTTCATTAATGATCAAGAAGAAGATCTTGATCTTCTTATTCTTGACTAGAGTTTGATACGCAGTGACTTCAATCATGATAATATTGACGAGTTTCTTTGTCTCAGTTGACTGAAAGAAGCAAAGTTGATCAAGATCAACTTGAATGCTTTGCTTTGCTATGAGAGCAGATTCAATGAATCGAGTGAGTTTAATGAATTTATTCACTGATTTCTGATTCATGAGTTTCTTCAAGATGATCATTGATGTAACAATTGAGTTCAAGTTCTTTTGTTTCATTTTGCAGATCTTGTTTAATTCAGATTTGTGAAATGCTGATTGACTACTTGCTTTCAAAACAACAGATTTCAATGTTCAAATCTTCAACAATGATATTAATCAATCATTTGCAGAATTTATCAACATTTGATTTCTTTTCAACCAGAGATTTTCAATGATTATCTTGTGCTGATCTAGATGAGTTATTAATAGAAGCATCATTTCATTCTTGTGTTCTTGTATCATGATCGATGTATACAGAGCATATGTAATCAACTTTCAATCAGAAGTTTCATCATATGATCGAATCAATTTTGATTTTGACAGCGATATTAACTGAATATCAAAGCGTTCACATAGCTTTGACATCAAAGATTCATCAATGAAAGTCATGTCAGTGACTTCAGTATTTATCAGAGCGAAGAATCTGAATATCTTTTCTAGACTACTTAAGATGATGTCAACAGTGAACGACTTGAAATCAAATGAATCATCAGACATGCTGATGAAACAGAATATGAGTATATTGCTTTCAATCACTACTTTGACGAAAGCAGATCGTTTTTCAAATTCGCAGCTGTTACAATTCTAGCCTTCGTCTATTCTTCGTCTAGTCTTCGTCTGATTTCATTCTAATTGAGTCTAGCACAGAGCTGAGAAACACACATATAAGAATCGAGTTCTTTTCTGTAGATACTTTTCTTTCTTAGCATTTATCTATTAGTTAAATGACACTTCTATGACTCGCTCTAGATCGATCTCTAACAGTAGATAAATGCTAATCAACTACTCTGCTATCGACGTGTAGACGATACGAAATAATCTACTTCTATTCAGAAAATTCGCAAGAAATTCTTCGAATTACTTTTATTAAAACACATCTTCAAATTTACTCAAATTTACTCAAATTTATCAAATCAACTACAATCAAACCTACTCTTATCTTTCTCACAATGACATGCAACTCTGAATCAGTTGAATCACGAACAGCTCGTCTGCTTAGAAGCATTGCTAATAGACAAGTTTTTCTTATTTCTGTCGATGCTTCAGCGAGATCTCAGAATGTCGCTATCTCATGAAACATCAACATGAATCAACAACTTCGTCAATGAGCTATCGATCAGTCAGACGAGATCATCAAGATGCTGATCGAGCTAAGAGATCAACGAGACATGACTTTGAAACTCAACGAGCAATGAATCGATGTTCAAGTCGATCACATCAAGAGACTTGATGAGCTAGAGATCAATCAAATGACAATAAACACTCAAGAAGAGACTATCGTCGATCTACGAGAGAAAGTCTTGAGTCTAAAAAAGAAACAGCGTTCAGCGAATCAGCTTCGATCTCGTCAATCTACGAAACCTCTACTTCGTCAATCTATCGAGAATCATACTCGACGTGAGTCGTTCACTCTATTCGATAACGATCATCACAAGTTCTTCAAGTTTTCGAACTCATTTATATTCACTGATGAAGATGAATCAACATGAGACAGCTGAAGAATCAAGATGAACGACAAGCTTCAGACAAATGTCGATCACTTCGATAATGAGAATATCTGTATTGTCTATGTGATATCTAGACTAGAAGATGATGCTGCTGAGCATATCTTCGCTTGACATCATCATGACGCTTCGCATTTTTACATCTTGATCTACGAGCTATTTGAGCATCTGAAAGAAATATACGATGATCAGAATAAGAATCGAAAGTGTCGTCGCAAGTACAACGCTCTGAGACAAGCAGAAAAGTCTTTCAATGTCTTCTATTTCAACTTTATGAAGCTATTCAGCTATCTAGAATACGATGATCGCACTCTGATGAACAATCTTCAGAATAAGATCAACAATCGCTTGCAGAATGCTCTATTGATTTGCTCGAAAGATTTTACCACTCTACATCATCTCAAGAGCTTTCTTCAGAGTGTGAATAATAGACAGCGAGTCAATTATCAGCTTCGAAGCAAACGTTGCATGATCATCATCAAAGTCATCATCGCACCTGAAAAGCGCGTTACTTCTCTGTCAGCAGTGATGACTTCGATAATCGAATATGTCAAGTTGACTATCTTTTCTACATCTGAGTCAGTCAGATCATCTATCGTTTGCTATATTTGCAAGATCTTGAACCACTTGTCAAAGAACTGCTTTCAGAACAAGATCAACACTTCTGCTTCTTGAGCTTTCACTCTTCGTCTACATGAAATCGTCATTTCGAAGAATAAAGAGAATGAGAAAATGTCTTCTTTCGAAGATAGCGAGGCAAAAAACTAGAGACTTTCATCAAAGACGCGATGAAAGATGTGTTAATTTCTTCAATGACAAGCATGTCAGATGACTCTTTTGCTTCTGAATCTTTGATTACTGAATGTGTACTTTCTAGCAATGAAATTAGTTACTCATTGAAGTCATTGATAGACATCGAAGCTGCTGACTATTCATTCATTGATGAAGTGATCGCGCAGATTGTTTGTGACCAGTTGCAAATTGAATCTCTGACTTTGATCAAAGCGAAGTCAATTCGAGAATTTGATGATCATTATGCTAAGAAACTCATTACTCATGTCATTTATTCAAACCTGACTGTTCAAGATCATACGATTGACACAGCTTCTATGTTGATCACTTGATTAGATCAACATCAAATGATTCTTGAAAAAACATGAATAAACAAAATTAATCTAGTAATTGATATGCAAATCGATTTTCTTCGATTTTCAAATTTCATTTCTAATCATAAATTGATTGTTCTACTCACAAGCAACAAGATAATCACGAAGCAGAAGAGTTTGACTTCTACTCATATACTGAAGAGATCTTTCACTACATCTCAACTCAGTCTGAAATCACTTTCTTTCAGTCAGTTCAATGAGAAGTCAGTTAAACTAATTGAACAGTTAAAATCGCGCGACGCGACTTTAACTAGCGTCAAAAATTCTAAATCAACGTTCAGTCTGAATTCATTCTCTTTCAGTTCAATGAACATAGCAATGATAGAGACAGCAACATATAGAATGTTAGTCAAACGATCAGATGTCAAGATCTTTGCTGTTATTGTCTTGAAAATCGATCAACTCATAACTACAGTTGAAAACAAGCCTGAAGAAGTGAATCTGCATGAGCTTTTTCACGCTGAAGCTCTCAAGCAAGTCAAGATCAAGCTTTTCTCTGAATATCACGACTATCTAGATGTCTTCGATTGAGCAATGATTAATCAGCTATCATTGCATTGTTTCTATGATCACAAAATTGAGTTGATCGATGAAGAAATGTTCTTGCGAAGCAGACTATATCAGATGTTCGATCACAAGCTTCAGAAGATAAAGAAATACCTGATCAAACATCTGAACAAAGAATTCATTTTCTTCAGCTTCGCATCATACGTCTCGCTCATCTTGTTCGCTGAAAAGAAAGACGAAAGTCTGCGTTTCTGCGTCGATTACAGAAAGCTCAATGCTTTGATCAAACGAGATCGCTACTCTTTGTCATTGATAAACGAGACTCTCATTTGTATACAAGAAAGCAAGTATCTGACTCGATTGAACATCATTGTTGCGTTCAACAAGCTACGCATGCACTCAGATAGCGAAGATTTGACTATCTTTATTATCTTCTTCGACTCATACAAATATCATGTAATGCTCTTCAAATTAATCAACGAATCGACGTTCTATCAACACTATATGAACGACGTATTGTTCAAATATCTACATCAGTTTTGCCAGATTTACCTAGATGACATTATCATTTACAGCAAGATCTTGAAGAAACACAAGCGACATGTACGATTGATCTTGAATAGACTACGAGAAGCTGATCTACAGATAGACATCAATAAATGCAAGTTTCATGTTCAGAAAATCATCTTTTTAGAACTTTTGATGTCAATCGAGAAACTTAAGATGAATTCACGAAAGATGCAAGCAGTCGTTGATTGATCTACACTCAATAATCTCACTTAGATACAGTTCTTCATTGACTTCTGCAATTTCTATCGACGCTTCATCAAGAACTTTTCGAAGATTGTTCGTTCAATGATTCAACTCACTCAAAAGAAGATCATATTTGAATGAAATGAAGTCTATCAAACTGCATTCAATCACATGAAGAGACGTATGACTGAGACTTTTATACTTCGTCACTTTGATCAGACTCGCGATTTCATTCTTGAAATCAACTCATTCGACTACGTCAACGATGAAGTTCTGTTTCAATATGATGATGAAGATGTTTTACATTCGATTGTCTTCTATAGCAAGAACATGTCTTTTGCTGAATGCAACTACGAGATATACGATAAAGAACTGCTGATCATAATTCGAGCTTTTGAACATTGATGACTCGAACTGAAGCTGATCAACATTTCTATCAAGATGTTCATCGATCATCAAGCACTCATCTCATTGATGAAAGACAAGAAGCTGAGTCAACGACAGATGCGCTGAGTTCAGAAGCTAGCTGACTTCAACTTCAAGATAATGTATCGATCTGACAAACAGAACATTAAGATCAATGCATTAACTCGTCGAGCTGACTTCGTGCCTAGAGATCTCGACGATGAACGCGTTCAATATCAAAGAACTACTATTCTGACATTAAATCAAATGAAGATCGCTGATTTAGAGAAGAATAATGATCAATCAATCTATAAACAGATTCTTAAAACTAATGAAATCGACGAGAATTGTACGTTACTTCGCGAAGCAATAGCAAGAGACAAAGCACAATATGAAGATATCAAATTGAAGAATTGTTGAACTCAGAATGAAATCTTGTATCATGATAGTCAGCTATGAGTCTCGTTCAACGAGCTTCTACAAATGAACCTGATTTGTGAGATACATGATCAATCGTCGATTGACCATTCTGAAATTCTTAGAACAGTGAAGATCATAAAGCGAAATTACTATTGATCTTCTATGCGAAAAACGATAGATCGATATATTCAGAACTGCTACATATGTCAACGTTCAAAGACATCAAGAGATAAATCAAATGACTTGCTTCAATCTCTATCTATATCTGAACAGCGATGGCAGAACATAGTCATGAACTTCATTATCAATCTATCTGATTCGTACGACTATAACGCTATTCTGACTGTCATCTGCAGATTGTTGAAAGAAAGACATTATATTTCTTGCATCATTGATGATGAAGATATCACAGTTGAAAAGACAGCTGAAATGTTACTTCAATGAGTATATTGAACTCATGATCTACTCAGCTTCATTGTATTCGATCGAGATTCTCAGTTCACCTTCATTCTTTGAAAGTTTCTTTGCAAACGACTGAACATTTCTCTTCAATTGTTCATCGTCTATCACTTTCAGATCAACGATCAAAGCGAATGAGTCAATCAGAATGTTGAGCGATATCTTTGTTTCTTCTGTTCGTACATACAGAACGACTGGTTCAAGTGACTACTCATGATCAAGTTTGTTGATAATAACGTCTTGTCTTCAGCCATCTTCTTGACTTTCTTCTTCATGAACAAGAGCTTTCATTCTCATATGAGCTTCGACTCTGACATCATCGAGTATGAAAGCACTCGCGAACGTTTGCAGATTGATCGAGTCAAGAATATATCTGAACAAATGAACAAGACATTGATCTTCGCTCGTGAAGCTTTGGTCAAAACACAGAAACAAATGGTAAATTAAGCTAATAAGCATAGAAAGAAGATCAATTACAAGATCGAATCAAAGATGTTTCTGAATGAACGAAACATCGTTACAGCGAGATCTTTCAAAAAATTGAATGACAAGATGCTCGACTCATTTCAGATCACTGAGTCTGTTGACTCATTCTATAAGTTGAAACTATCAGAGACTATGCATATACATGATGTATTTCATTCAGAGCTTCTTCGTTCTGTCGTCAATGACTCTCTGTCTGATCAAAAGAATGAACCTTCGAAGTCAATAGTGATAAACGATGAAGACGAATGAAAAATCGATGATATACTGAACTTTCGATGCTATAGAAGATGACTTCAATATCGAGTCAAATGAAAGAGCTATGACAATGATCTCAACTGATATAACGCTGACGATGACGAGTTTATGAACGCTCAAGAGATGATTGATGAATTTCATACCAGATATTCAAGAAAAGCGCACTAGAAAACAACATTCATGCAAACATGAATAGTCAAGAAGAAAAAGTAATGTTATGATTCTAGTCTTCGTCTATTCTTCGCCTAGTCTTCGCCTGATTTCATTCTAATCGAGTCTAGCACAGAGCTGAGAAACACACATATAAGAATTGAGTTCTTTTCTGTAGATACTTTTCTTTCTTAGCATTTATCTATTAGTTAAATGACATCTCTATAACTCGCTCTAGATCGACTTCTAACAGCAGCGATCTCATGCACTTGAGTCATCTTAAAGCAGTTATATGCTCTATGTTTTGACTTCTTGCATTTGAAGCAAAGTTCTTTCTTAAATAACTCTTTCTGAATAGAATCGAGATTTGATTTTCTGAGTTTCTTTCATGCAGAGACTGATGACGTGAGTCGAGCAGACGAAGTGCTAGCAACAAAGTGTTGAGATCGTGCCTAGAATTTAATCACACTGCAGCAAGATAGTGTGTAGCTGAATAGAATGTTTGATCAATAAAGATAGCTATAACTAGAATATTAAGAATACAGAAGAAATCAAAGAGAGTTTCGAGCTGTATCTATAGTAGAGCAAAACAAAGAAGACAAAGCAGATTTGCTCAAGTATCGAAAGCGCTAGAATAGAGTGTTGAGACTAGAGATTCAACATGAGTCAAAACTTCTAGAGCTTGTTGACTAGAAAACTCTATTCAATCTCGACACACTCGTAACATTATCTTCTTCTCTTTAAAAGTCATGTTTCTATGACTTGTAGTGTAGTTCATAGCATTGACGTAGAGTCTTGATGTCTGTCTTTCTATCAATCTTTTTATTGATTCAAACCAACTCGTCAAATGTCTATTGTAGCAGACTCACTATGTGAAATAGAATGATCATTGAAGCAGACTCACTAGTCAACTTGCTCATTGAAGAGATCAACTATTGACTTGTCATTGAAGCAGGCTCACTAATTGCATGTGAACGTAAGGTAGATCAATTCACTGATAGATAGAGCGATGAGAATAGATATGTCATTGCATTGACGAAGAGTGTCATTGAAGCAGACTCACTAGTCAACTTGCTCATTGAAGAGATCGACTATCGACTTGTCATTGAAGCAGACTCACTAGTTGCATGTGAACATGAGGTAGATCAATTCACTGATAGATAGAGCGATGAGAGTAGATAGATCATTGCATTGACGAAGAGTGTCATTGTAGCAGACTCACTATGAGAACGTCATTTGTAGTAGCAGACTCACTAATTTGATCTGATAACATAGATTGTTTTGACTCATCTGATTCACGAGCTTGATTTGAGACGAAGAGAGAAAGAAATGAGTTGAACAGCTTATTTTCACTCGTCTGCTTCATGAGAATGAGTTGATTCTAGAGCAATTCACGAAGATTCTTTATCGTGATTCTCTTAATCGAGTGAACTGTGCGTACTTAATGAGCGATAGATTCTCTAGCAATTCAAACAGTCTTGTCGTTGATTTTATTGATTCTCTGATGTTGTTCTGTCTTTTGATTACGTCGATCATCAGGTAAAACAAATTTCTTTATACTCGTTTCATTGTTCATTGAGTAGCTTGAATGAGTAATGAAATCAATATCATGTGGTAAACGAATTCTTAATATTATGTTGAAATCATGTCTAGAATCTAATCACACTGCAGCGAGATAGTGCGTAGCTGAATAAAATGTTTGATCAATAAAGATAGCTATAACTAGAATATTAAGAATACAGAAGAAATCAAAGAGAGTTTCGAGCTGTATCTATAGTAGAACAAAACAAAGAAGACAAAGTAGGTTTGCTTGAGTATCGAAAGCGCTAGAATAAAGTGTTGAGACTAGAGATTCAACATGAGTCAAAATTTCTAGAGCTTGTTGACTAGAAAACTCTATTCAATCTCGACACACTCGTAACAAAAAGTCAACTAATACTCAGCTCATTCACAAGAAATAAATCTCGTTCAATCTTGTCTTTCGTCTGAAACAAGAAGCTTCTAATTGTATTCTTCAAGTCATTTAAAAAAAATACTCATCAAAAATCAAGTGTTGAAATTCTTTTCTCTTTAAAACTTCTGTTGTTTTTCAAGCAGATCAATTCAATCGATCTTTTATACAACTTGACATAGTTGAGTTGAGAGCTCGAAACTTTGATCATGCTGCTCATGTCAAAGACATTGAAGTGTTTAGCGTCACTTTAAAGAAAATTAATGTCTTCTTAAATCTTGAATTAATCTCATCTTTTAGTTCAGACTCTGACGAGTCAAAATCGCGTCATGCAACTTTGACTGTTCATTCAAAGAACAGTTCAACTCTTACTCAGTTCTCGTCTCGCTCTCAAGATAGTATGTATGATAAGAATCATTGTCTGAATCTTCATCAAATGAAAAAGAAATTTCATTTGACTGCATTCACGACACAAGAAGATCTTGAAGTCTATCAACAAAGTAAGAACGTTGATTCAGTCACAATTTTATCATTCAGATATTTTGAGTTTCTAAATGTCTTCTTCAAGAAGAACGTCAATATCTTGTCTTTGCATCAAGCTCATGATCATGTCATACATTTTAAAGAAGATGCTTAATCTTCAGTCTTCGCTTTGTACAACATGAGTCGTGATGAAATTCTAGAACTTCGTCGTTATCTGAATGAAAATCTGAGCAAAGATTTCATTTAAGTCAGTCACTTTCAGATGATCATCTTTGTTCTCTTCATCAAGAAACTTGAAGAAGAACTTTGCTTCTGCGTGAACTATCGAGATCTGAACGCTATCACAGTCAAGAATCAATATTCTCTGCCTCTGATCTCAGAAACGCTGAATCATCTAAGTTAAGCTAAAATCTTTATCAAGCTGAATATCATCTCTGCATTCAATTGACTTTGAATCAAAGAAGAAGATGAAGCTCTCATCGTTTTTTGCACTCGATTTGAATTATTCAAGTATCTAGTCATGCTCTTCAATCTATGTAATGAGTCTGTCTCGTTTCAGAAGTATATCAACAATACTCTTTGCAAACATTTAAATAAGTTTTATACAGCTTATTTGAATGACATCTTAATTTATTTCAACAATGAATTCAAGCACAAGATTCATGTCAAGCTCATTCTGCAAAAGCTGCAAGAAGCAAATCTTCAGATGAATATAATCAAATGCAAGTTTCACGTCACTCAAGTCTTGTATTTAGAATTGATAATCATCATCAAAGAGATCAAGATAAATTCTTCTAAGATAAACATCATTGTCAACTGATTCATCTTGATCAACGTTAAAGACGTTTAAAGTTTTCTAGATTTCGCGAACTTCTATAAAAGATTTATCTATGACTATAGTAGAATAGTTATCTCGCTCACTTGTCTCATCAGAAAAGATGTATTCTTTGTCTGATTTCAGAAATGTCAGATTGCATTCAACATTCTTAAGAAAGTTTTCACTTTCAAGATTATTCTTCGTCACTATAATTCAGATCACAAGATTGTGATAGAAATCAATGCTTCAAACTATGTGTTCAAAGACATTCTTTCTCAGTATGATGAGAACAAGGTTTTTTATTCAGTCGTTTACTTTTCAAAGAAGCATAATTCAGTTGAGTGTAACTACAAGATCTACGATAAAAAACTCATGATCATTGTTTGCACTTTCAAGAAATGATGATCAGAGCTTGAAGACTCTATCTACTTTATTGAGATGATCATGAATCACAAAAACCTTGAGTATTTCATGTCAATTAAACAGTTGAGTCGTTGTTAAGCTTGTTGAAGCAAGTTTCTGTCTAGATTTAACTATTGCATCGCTTATCATTTTGACAAGATCAATAATAAGTTGAATGCTTTGACATGTCGCTCAGAAGATCTTTTTAAAGAGAAGAATACATTTGATTCTCAACATCAATATCAACATCAGACAATTCTGAAAATTCATGTTTTAGATTTCAATATTGTTGAGAATCTCGCTTTTGACATCTTCAACATTAAAGTCATGAAGCTTCAATCACAAATCATCGCTTTAGATTCAGTTACTTCAGCATCTTCGCAAATTTTAACTCTCATGAATCTAGAAATCGAAGAATTCAATGTTGAAGATGTTAAGTCTCAACTAGATCAAGACACTCTGAATCTTGATGAAGATTTTGCTAACATTTTCACTCAGACATTGTGAGAGTAAGTCGAAATCAATGACAAATTCGCAGCTCAGATAATCGAAGCACTTTGCAATGAAGCACGATATCACAACAAGATCTTTCTAGTTGAGTGTGAAGAACACGAGAATCATCTGTACTTTCAAGAAAGAAAGTACGTGCTCAACTCAGATAAACTACGTCTTTGTATCATTCAGCTCGCTCATGATAATGTCATCGATGATCACTCAGAAAGAGCAAAAAGCTATGAACTGATCAGTTGAGTCTATTGATGATCAAACATTTATAAGTATGTTTAATGCTTCGTACAAAACTGTCACGTGTGCACACGTTTCAAACTCTCTAGACAATGAACTCAAGAATGATTGTGTTCTCTTTCAGTTTTTGAACGTCGTTGACGTGATGTCTTCATGAACTATGTAGATTCTTTATCGCTCAGTATCTTCATGAGTATCACATATAGATATGTTCTAGTCTTTGTTGATTGTCTTATCAAAATGAGACATTTAGTTCTCATTACTTCTATGAAAGTTGAAGAAGTTATCAACTGCTTCTATGCTCATGTTTGAAAACATCATGGTTTACTTGAGTTCTTCATGTCTGATCGAGACACACAATTCATCTTCAATGTCTGAAAGCATATGTGTAAAATGCTGAAGATAGATGCTAAGTTATCAACGACGTATCACTTTGAGATTGATGATCAAATCAAGAAAGTCAATGCTGTCATAAAGCATTATCTTCAAGTCTTCGTCAACTACATGCAGAATGACTGAGCTAAGTGACTTTCTGAAGTTGAATTCATCGTCAATAATGCATCATCATTAATTACTCTAGCATCATTCTTCTTGATCAATTTGAGTCAGAATTTACGTTTAAACTTTGAGTCTTCTGAGTCTCTGTTCAAGAATCTTACGTCTCAAGCTTGAAACAAGTTAATCAATGTCAAAGAGTTCATCAAGAAGATGAAGAAACTAACTGAGCATCTACGTGATGAGATGCTTATAGCTCAGATCATTTATGAATTCAATGTCAATCTCTCTCGTCGTTCTTGTTCTAAATACTTCGTCGAAGATGAAGTCTGACTGAATGCTCGCAATCTCAGCATCGCTCGTCTCGCTGTTAAGTTAAATGATCATAACGTTGATCTCTTCAAGATCAAGTGTATCTTTGAGAACAATTCTCTGATCATTGAGTTAAATCTTTCAACATTCATGAAGATTCATTCAATCTTTCATGTCATTCTTCTGAGTCATATTGCAAGTGATCTTCTTTCGAATCAACGTCAGAAATCTCAAGAACTCATTGTCATTGAGAATGATGAAAGATTCTAATATGTAAACAGCATACTAAACTTCAAGCGTGATAGATGCTATAATTCATCTCTGCTCAAGTATTACATTGATTGAGAAAATCACTTTTCTACTTGAAAGTCTTTTCATCTTCTGAATAATTGTGAGCAAGCGCTTGATGAATATCATCTCGTCAACTCTGTCGTTGAAGAATCACATGTACTGTCATGTATGATATTTCAATGTCAATGTCAAGAACTTTAAGTTCAATCTTCATCATCTCAACTCAGCTTAAATGTGACTCAAATCTTGTCTAGATCTGACTCAGACATCTTGCTCAAATCTGACTTAAATGTGACTCAGATCTATTTTAGTCTCACTCATGCATCATCATGTTAAAATGCGTCTCATCTCATTTTGTCTTTCAGATTTTGTCAAGATCTGACTCAGATATCTTGCTTAAATCTGACTCAGATGTGACTCAGATTTATTCTAGTTTCATTCATGCATCATCATGTTAAAATGCGTTTTCATCAATTCTTGTCTTGTTTCAATCTTCATCTTCAATTCTTTCTCATCTCATCTTGTTTCTTCTTGTCGTCTTGCAGAAGCTCAATCTTGAAGAGAAAAGTTACTGTCATGATGTCAAATCATCAACTTAATTTAAAACATAAATCGTTGATATTTTAAATAATCTTGATTCATTAAACCTGTTTTACAGTTTAATGAATCAAGTCATCAATTTAATCATCATCATCTTGATCTAGTTTCAGCAATTCTGTTTTGATTATCTCAGTTGTATGTGCAAACTTCTGCAATCTTAAGTTAATAAAACTACTGTCTAATTTTGATTCTGCTTAATTCATGTATATAGAAGTTGAACTCTTATTCTTTTCTTTTGCTTTTTGTCTTTCGTCTTGTACATTATTTGATGTATTGTTCTGTATCTAGTTCAAGTAATATAATAATCAATTCTTTATATTGATAGAATCTTTAGTTCAGTTTAGTCTTTGACACTATTAATGAATATGCATATATTCTTTCTACTCGTGAAGAATCTACTGAAAGACTCAAAAGTGAATGTCATTTAATAAATAATCATATATTAATAATTAATTGATGATTTATTAATTTATTATTATTAATATCAGAGCTGACAATGAGATTCATCTGTACATGATGTCAACTACGAATCTTTTGATTCTATTCTGTGTTTGAATAGAAGTCAAAAGAGTCAAGAGATCTCAATTCGATGCAGTTTGAACAATGTTAGAACGTTGTGTAATCAGAAAAGTCATCATGCAGAGTTTTCACTCACGCGACAACACTCTCTTTAACAGTCACAATTGATTTACGAAGAAGATTAATGACATGTTGATGTTAGTAAGAGATGAAAAGATACTACTAGTGAAAAAGACAATTCAGATGAAGAGTCTGTGAGTTGTGATTACAAGTGATCAAAGAATTTGCAACTCATCAACTGCGTTGATATTGAAATGTCTTCATTACATCAACAGTGTCATCAAGTAATTGATGAAAAGATATCAGATAGAATAGTTGTTTCAAGTATTGAAAGACGTGATTACAGTGCTTGAAGAAGTAGTGACTCGTCGATCACGCTGATATACTGAAAAGACTTGAGCTCATCTTCTTTACTTGATGTCAAGTCATTCATCTATTCACGTGGAAAATTGAGAGCTCAAGAGAATGATCAGAACGCATTTTCTTTCATTGATCAGAGTCAAACATTGAACGATTGCGATTGCACGTTTATACTAACAATTCATTCAACGTCTACGTGACATAAGTTAAATCAAGAGAAGAAAAGAATTACTCAGTACAATCACACTCTATCTTCTCATCGTGTGCATCTCTCTTTCATCACATATTTCTCTGCTCAATGAATGACAATCATTGAGTAAGAGAACACAGCTCTACGTACGTTACAATCATGAGCATCACGAGTGCAAAGAAAACGTTTTTCGTTTTCGAATCAAGAATCGAATCGAGACATCGTTGTATAAAATATCATCAATGAAGAGCAGAGCAAAGATGATGCATCATAATCAAACAGCACAGACACTCTCATCAAGAGTTTACTTGAGCATCATGCATTGAATAGAAGTTATAAATTCATTACTTGATAACACAGTGTCAATTTCATTGTTTCAACTGCGCAAAGCAATTGTATAAATGACGAGTGATTTTCTTTCTCAGAGAGTTTTGTTCACTCAATATAAATAGCATAGAGTTTCTCATGAGTTGAGTTTAAATCGATGTCACAAAAATGTATGAATTACAATTACAATTATTAATATCAGATTCAATATTTGTTCAAAAAAAAAACAGTCATTAAAGACTACTCAATCATTCTTTTTGAATAATGCAAACTGTAATCGCTATTAATATATCTGTTTTAATGTCAAGATCTGTGATTATTTGCATTCAGATATTACAAAGTTACATCACAAGACATTGATGATTAATGATTGAAAAGAAATCAAAAGACTTCGTGAAATTAATTTTACACTGAAAACACGACAGAAAAAGAATGCAAATGAGTATTATTAATCATTTATTATTTCTTTATTATTTTTCTATTATTTTATTATTAATCATTAATTAAAATCTTTTAAACGTTATCTTGCTACTATTAAATAATTTCAAGCACAGAATTCATGTCAAGATTATGAAAATACATGTTCATCAATACTGAAACAAAGTAATTAAGAAATATGTTTGAATGATATATTAATACTTTATTAATAATTGATTATTTAATGATTAATTAAAATGTTGTTGAAGTCACTTATTACTTTATCAGCTGTTTTAATGCAATTCAGAACAACTTCAAGAGACATTTTTATCAATCTATTATGAATAAACAAGATTTCAACATTGATTTTCTTAAGAATCAATTTAATAGTTCGTGATTATCAAACTCTGTTATCAATATCTGTCATATTGTTGAACAGATGAATACTTGAAGAAAGCATTGTGATAATTAATCTTCTATCATTAATTGATTGATTCATGATTAATATTATATCAATAACTTACTTGAAATAAATATTGATCATTTTACTGAATTTGATGAATTGATAGCAGTATCATGTAAAGTAGAATTTGTTGAGATCGTGTCTAGATCATTCAATCAAAGAAACTCAAGACTGATATGTATGTATTACTCTTTAGAAATAACTATAACAAGACATTAAAAATACAGAAGAGAAAGAGTGCAAGCTCTTTTATAAATAATGACTTGAGACTGCGCTAGACCCGATACAGATGTGATGTAATATGTCAGACGTGTTTGTTTAAAAGAATGATGAAAGAGATGAATGAAGAAAGTGCTGAACAACGAGAAGAAGTGCTGAGAATGATTCGAAGAATTCAATAGAAATGCGCTAGATTCAAACTAGACATAGCATCATGACTTGCTTTAATCAAATTGATTAAAGTTAGATCTGAACTCTGATTGATTCAGACATGTTCATAACAGAATTCAACTTTCTTATTCTCAAAGATATTACAGATTGCAAGTTCTTTATCTTCAGCTTTCATGAAATTCATACTCATTTATCAGCTTCATCAAATCGATTATCTATAGAACTATACAAAAATTTGCTAGAAATGATAGTCAAAATTCGTGATTCAAAACTGATAGTTAATAAGTTATTTATCAATCTATCATTAATATTACAAGAATCAAAGATTAATCATTGATCAATAATCTAATAATAGTCAAATTTCTACATAATTTGCTGCTGAAAGACTTATGTAACAGATATCATACTTAACATATCTCTTAAATTCATGAATCTTTATCAAATATGAATCAAATCTCTGCAATTATATATAAATAGAAATTATTGAATTTTCTCGCTGAACAAGAATTCAACGAAGTACAATGAGAATATCAAACGTATCATAAAGATGCTTTCTCATCAGTATACTATTAATATTTCATTAATCATAAATTGATAGCTGATTAATCATAGACAAGATATATTCAATTTTTGAATTATTTTGAAACATTATAACACAAAGTTGTGATCTGTTTTTACGAAGAATAAGCTTGAATTCTACTTCAACAGAAATCATTTGAAGTTGATATGTCTTTCAAAAGAGTTTGAAATCTCAATATTAATGAAATTGTTATTGCAGTTTTCAATCAATCAATGAGCAAAGATAATTAATCATTCATTAATCTGTTATCAATTGCTAATTAATCAATGAATAATCATTAGTTGTTACACTCTGTTAAGTCTTTACAGATAATCAGACTTCAGAATGCTATCAATTTATCTTTACTACAATTTTTTTCTTGTTACAGAAGAGATTGAATATTGAAGTTAAATGACATCATCTTCATAATAAAGAATTTGAAACTATGATTATGAATATGAATTCAAGTCAGCTAAAAGATAAATATTTATTATTTATTTACTATTAATAATAATAATAATAAATTCATACATTCTTGTGACATCGATTAGATTGACTCATGAGAAACTTTATGCTATCTGTATTGAGTGAACAAAACTCTCTGAGATAGAAAATCACTTGCAGTCTACATGACTGCTTCACGCAGTTGAAACAGTGAGTTTTGAGACTATGTATCAAATTTGTTCACGTTGATTACATGTTAAAGAACGAGTGTTTTAGTCACTTTAAATTGCTTCAAGAGCTTCGTTTTCATCATCATTTTCGCTACTGCTTTAAGACTCTTTGTGATGATGACGATTATTCAATAGTTCAAGAAGTCAGCATCTTGTAACATTCTTGATCGCAGATGTGATCAGTTCAAGCAATGCATGAGTACATGCTTCGTCGTCTGATGACTTCATTTGCAGTTGCATCATGAGCTATTCATGTCTGAAACGTTTCTAGAGTGCAGATAAGCATTCAGATCTATGCGTTTGATTCTGATGTGCATTGCAAGAATGCTTTCTGCTTTCTGAAGATTGTCACGCATCTTTATCATCTTATTGCTCAGATGCAATCTTTGTGCTGAGATTGTGTTGACATCTGCGACGCGTTCTCTATACTTTTTCCATCATTGATTTCATTGATCTTTGTGATACTGCGTTATTGCGATGCTATCGCTTGTTGAAATCGTTGTGAAGAAGAAAGTGCATCGTTTGCATCTCGACTGTATCTTTGCATCTTCTTGAATGAAGACATTCAGAAGTATTATTTTCTTGATGACGAGTGAGCGAGAAATGACGCGATTAACTCTCGTCAAATGAGCGTGTATTAGTTTGCATGCTTGTCTAATCTCTTGCGTTCAATCATTGACTCAACTGTGTAGCGTGATCTTGTTCTGTAGCATGTTCAGATGAACATGTAACAAACTCATGTATGTTTCTGTCTTTAGAGTTTCAATGTTTACTCTTTTGAACACTTCTGTTACGTGACACAAAGTCTGATTCTGAAATGTTTCTAGTCTGCATTCTTTGCTCAACAGTTCATCTTTCTTGTCACGCTGATGTCAGACTGACGCTTTGAATGCAAATTCTGATCTCACTACTGCTGAGTATACTTGTCTCGCTTTTGTGAAGATAACTCTTCATGTGAAGACTTCAAGATGACTAAGTGTCAGCATTCTTGTGACGTGATTCGTCTCTATTTGTTGAAGATGCGCATCTCATTGCAGTTTCATGTTCAGTTGCACTTCTAGAACTCATACGTCTGATTTTGATTTAATAACTGAGCTTTTTATTTGTATGCTAATCATCATGTTGAACCTCTTCAATTTTCTAGTGAAATGCATAAGCTCATACTTTTCTGATGCAAACGTTGCGTCATGAGTGCAAGCTCATTTCGCGCAGACATCATGTGCTTTGCTCAGTGTTCTGCAGATTTCTTCAATGAATCTGTCGTAGACTAGAATGTTAATATCATTTACAAAGTCAAACACTTCAATTTTAATTCTCAATGCTTTGCATTTTTCAATTAAACTTGCATTGAAGAATAGAAAGAGAATTGATAAAATGAGAAATCTCTGCGATATGTCTGCATTTATCTCGCGCATGTCACTCATTTGTTCATCGAATATTAGCGACATCTTTCGATTCTTTAGAAAGCTGCATGTTCATTCAATTATGTAGCTTGACGTTCTTTTCATTTTCAGCATATGCAGAAGTCTGACATGTGAGACTTGATTGAATGCTTCGATGACGTCTAAGCTTAGCATGAAGATCACATATTTGATTTCACAGTCTCATACTGTGTGAACTTGATCTATTAGTAGATCTAACGTTGAGATCACGAATTGCTTGCGTCTCGCTCTCATTTGAGCATTTGATAGCATGCAATAAGTCTCGACTATGTCACTCAGTCTTTTGATCATGATCGACTTCAGTGCTTTGTTCATGATATTGAGCAAAGCAATGAGTCGATACATTTTTAAATCAATATAGTCGCTTTTCTTTGATTTGCGTAGTACTATTGTCTGAGTCTTTTTGAACTGCTTTGAATGATACTTATGTATTATGCATGCGTTGAATAAACTCGTCAGTACTGAGATCAGTTCTGCAAGACTCGCTTGAAGCACTCTGTTTGAAATATCTGAAGCACTCGACGCTTTGTCTGCTTTTACTCGTCTGATTATCTGCTTCACTTCATCTTCTGTGATGCGTGAATTGAATGAGACTGTCAGAGATATGAATGATTCTGCGATGTCGTTGACATTCGCTTGAGAAGATGAGAAAAAGAACTTTTCTCGCAGTATCTCGATTTTTTCCTTGAACGTCGTTATCATATGATCAATGTCGCTTCACTTCAGTGACAAAAACTGAGAAAGCTTTTTAAATAGCTGACTTTCGATTCTAGCTCATTTTGCAAAGCATTATATTGATTTAAGTGCTTCACTCAGCTCATGCATTTGTGTTCTGAAGTGTGCACATTTCATTTGTCGAATGATCTTGTTTTTATGATCGTTGTGCTTCAGATATTCATTTCACGCTTTTAATGTGCCTTGCGTTTTTCATATGATTCGCAGTCATCTTGATTTCATTACTACTTCAAAGCAGCTTTGATTTCAAAAGTCTCTTGCTCAATTTGATGACTTTGTCAAGAAGATAAATTTCTCGATGATTTTCTGTAGCATTCTGATAATCTTGCACACTCTGACATTCATCATAGTCTTGTTGTCTAAAGAGTGTTTCAAAGATAGATGTATTTGCAGATAAGCACTCAATGCTTCTGTATTCATTTTCTTTCAAAGTCATCAAGTCGAGAGTTGCACTGAGATTGTTTGTAAACATAGTTCTGTAATGATCGAAAGATGATTCAATTTCTGATGCAAATTGATTTGTATCTTGCACTTGCATGTCATGAACTGTATTTTCTCGTTGTTAAAGACTAAATCAATCGTTGTAAATTGATTGTAAGCTTCACGAGTAATAGTGTCTGATTTCAGTAATAATTTCAGTCTTGCATTTGTAATGACGTTTAGTAGAGTATCAGTCATCATATGACGAGTGAAGCATCTTCATTTTTCTCAATGAGAATGATGTAGATTAAAATCTTTTACAATCAGTTGTTTGCAGTCATTCTTGAGTAGTTCATTCAAACGAGAAATGATTAAAGATTTCTCTGTAAATGTAGTAAACAGTGAGCATGAGTTGTAAACGTTTAGAAGTTTTAACGTTTGCGTTTTGTCATCTGTGTTGCAAGTTAATATTCTGATTAAGCAAATGTCTGACTCAGCTGTTTCTACTATTCATTGATTGAGTCTTAAACATTTATTAACGTATATGCATGTTCTTAATTGAGATGACGAGTTTTTCACTAGGTGAAAGAAGTTGTGTGCTGAGCTAAATGATTGCAAGTCGTTGTTGTTGCAATCTTGCTTCTGTATAACTACTATGTTGAATTCGCAAACTTCTTTGTCAATTAGAAATGATTCTTGAATTCTTAATGATTTTCTGATGTTGTACTGTAGAATTTGTAGAAAAGACTGTTTTATCATAAAGTTATTTGTAGCTGTTGTTGACTCTGTGATGAGAAGACTCTTTGTATGCTTTCAATCATCGATGATCTTTCTCACTTTCTGATTGAATGTTTCTGAATCTGCTCAGATGTCGTCTCGTCTGAGTCACTATTCACGCAAGAGAAAAGATCAACTTGTCTTTTCTTGATCTTTACTATCTGTCAAGCTGATTCATCAGCGATTCAACTGCGTGTTTTCAGCATGACTGTTGCTGAGCTCAAGAGATTCATTGAATCGAAAGAATTCATTGAATCTGAAGAGTTCATTGAATCTAAAGAGTTCAGAAACAGCGAGAAGAGTGTGCAATTGTATTTAAACGTCTCAGAGTATTTGAACGATCTGTTTCTATAGATTTTGAATGCTTGTTTCATCTGCTGTCATCACTTGAGACAGATGCATCTTCAGAGTTCATGATTTTCGTTGCAGTTGATGCAACGTCTTTTATTTGAAGACATCATACACTTCTTTATGTGATGCTTGTCTGCGCATTTTTCGCAGCGCTGATTCTTTCTGCAGATCTTAATCATGTGATCAAATTCGTGACATCTGAAGCACTGTGTAATGCAACAGTTCTTTTCAAATAGCTTGCATGCACATTCTTGATATGAGTTCAGCATGCTCATGTTCATTAGTTGATTTGTCATCGCTTCAATCGTGATCTCTACGATAAGCGATGAATGAGTCTTTTCGCTATCTGCTATCTTCTTGAGTCAGATTATTCTTAGAACTTTCAGATTTTCATGAAGTCTCGCGTTATCTTTTATCAATCTTTCAATGATCTTTTCTTGATTGCTCATGTTTATTGTAGTGCATACTTCATGTGTCAGCACTGCAAAGGTTCGACGTGCTACACATGTTGAACTCGTGATTTCTTTTGCTCACGTCTGAGTCTTTTTCAGGTTTGCTTGAGCATCTGAGCTAACTGCGTGAAGGAAAATGTCATCGCTGCTCAGCTTGCGAAGTGACATGATTAGATTTCTTTGATCTGTCAACACGTCTGCGATTTTCTGTAGAATCTGTTCAATCGACTTCTTCTGTATCTCTTTTATTTCTCTTCTGTTCATTATCTTAATCATGACTTCTCATTTCTTGCGAAGCGACGACAAGTTGTCTCTAGAACGTTGCTTTCTCGTCGCTATTTCTTCTCTTGTCACGTTCGCTCATGACGTGATTTTCATTGAAAGACGTGTGTTTCTCTGTGTATGCAACTGCTTGTTAAGCAGTTGAACTGATGCCTTCAGTTTCTATACATTCTTCGCGATGAACGCGTTCTGATTCGCATGATGTTTTTCTTTTAAGTCGAGTCGAAGATGTCAAACCAGCTTCAATGCTATCTCTTTTCACGAATGATCTTTGCTTTTCTCTTTCTCTAACGTTGATATCTTTATTAGTAGATCAATAATATTAGCAACGTTCTCTTCATCATCACATGAGCATTTCAACCTTGCATCTCTGTTTTCTTGCGATGAATCAACGTTGCTCGCAATCGTCTTCAAATCAGCATTGCTGCAATTCATGCAATTCATCGTCGTTCAATCATCTTCTAGATTCACTCTGTCTTGTTTATAATGCTCTTTTTCAAAATTTGTGATGCATACGTTGTGATTGTTTTTTCATTTATTTACTATTAACCAATTAATAATTTTTTATTAATCAATCATCAATCTAAAATTCAATTTATATCTACAGAGTATCAATCAACAATCTTGTTCATGACAATGATATACAGCATGATCAATTATATACTGTAGAGTTCATTTTCTATGCGAAGTAACATGATTCACAAAATGAATTATATATTTTGATTTTGTTCATGAATGAATGTTAAGTCTTTTGAATGCTTAATTCAAAAAAGACTATTTTCAGATCTGCGAATTATTGATAAATATTTAATTCATGATCAATACTCGATTAATCATTAATTGATCATAGCATCTACTTTCAGTTTATTGACTGTACAGACATGAGCTAAACAAAAAAAGATAAATATCATTGCATTGAATGTAAATATACATTGCTCAAGAATTTCATCGACTATTTTTATCAATGCTCAAAATCATACTAATGCAGTTGAACAAACTCATCATAAAAGCAATAGCTTTGAAAAATGATTAACTCTTCTGCAAGCGATTAAAAGATATATTCTATTAATTTCAAATTAATAAAATATTAATAATTAAATAATTGCAGAGAACAAAATCTTGATGATCGAGATATTGCATAGTATAAAGCTTTTCGAAAAAAGAGAGTTTGTCATTCGTATAAATAAACATCAGCATCTGAAAGATTTTTCAACTTAAAGAAATGAGATAGTATGTAATTAATAGTTTATTGATGACTGAATGATAATTGATTGATATAGAAACAAAACAAAAACATAAGCGAAAACGAAAGTGAGATCAAGAGAAAACTAATGAAAATGACAATGATGATAATAATAATAATAATGATAATTTTGACATATTATCTCAATATTCATCTTTCAAAAGTTTATGAGACGAAAAACTTCAAAGCAAAGAATCTAGTCAAAGAAACTTCTCACGTTCATCAAGAAAATATTAATATGCTATTAATAAACTATTAATATTTTAATGATAATTGATTAAAATTTAGCTCTTGAGTCTTTTTACATCAATAGACATCTCAGAACAATTAACTGATTTCTAATCAAAATTCTTTGATCATTTGTTAACAAGAAGTTCAAATTTGACAAATGAAAGCTGAAGCTTGAAGAGTAGAACTTGAGAATGAGAAAATGAAGTTGAAAATAATTCAAATACAAAGAGATATACAGAAAGATAATTGTAATGATTGTTTCTTTAACAACACAAGATATAAACAGAAATCAATATAGTAACAAACTAATCACTTGACTGAAAGTCTGAAAATAGCTAAAACAATAAACTGTATTGACTATTACATGAGTTGAGCACAAAGCTTCTATCTAAGAGAATGATCATCATTATATAAACATAAAAGAATTGTGTCAAGTCATCTTTGCTCTGAATGATCATTCTGATCATCTTCAAGCAAGATGAGCGAGATGAACATCATGCTTGTCATGCTCACTGTGATTACTTCTGATTCAAGCGATCAAAGCGATCACTTCAAGACTCTGATTACTCAATGATTATTTAATCATTGCTGTTACATAATTTCATGCAAAAGAGTTTTAACACTAGATTTTCTTCTAAGATTTTCGTCTTGAAAATCACTTTTTCTTCATGTCTTCTCATCGCACAACGAAAAACTTTATCTTGCGTCGCAGAGATCTTCTTGAGCGTACAAGTTCTGAGCATGCTATCATGCGTTCTTATGAACACTGCAATCGCTTGCAAAAGAAATGTCATGTTGACAATGAATTCAATCATTGCATCGAGTGTGTGCATCTTGATCGCAAATGCAATCTTACTTTCTTGATGATGAAGTGAAAAAAAATAAAGACAGAACATGATTACATTCTTCATAAGCTGCTGAACATTCACAAGCAGATGCAAAAGATCTTTGCAAGAACTACTTGTTTGCAAAATCAATTTAAGTTTCTGAAAAATAAGAAACAGATGATGATTAAACGAAAGTTTTAAAACATTGCTGAGCTTAAGAAAGATGAAAGAAAGACTAGTGAATCATTGCTGAACAATTTTCTCTTTGATGTGTCTTTCAAGCAGATTGAGATTTCATCAAACTTCAACTGACTGAGTTTCTCAACTGAAACTATCACAGAAGCATTTGACAATTCTTGAGATTTCTCTTCGATTTTCAAGTGTTCTTGATATGTTCATAATCTTTTCACTTGACTAATTAATTGTAATTGTAATTGTAATTCATACATTCTTGTGACATCGATTTAGACTTGACTCATGAGAAACTCTATGCTATTTATATTGAGTGAACAAAACTCTCTGAAAAAGAAAATCACTCGTCGTTTATACGACTGCTTTGCGCAGTTGAAACAATGAGATTGACACTGTGTTATCAAGTAATGAATCTATAGCTTCTATTCAGCATGTGATGCTTAAGTAAACTCTTGATGAAAGTGTCTGTGCTGTTTGATTATGACACATCATCTTTGCTCTGCTCTTCATTGATGATATTCTATACAACGATGTCTCAATTCAATTCTTGATTCAAAGATGAAAGACATTTTCTTTGCATTCATGATGCTCGTGATTGTAACTTACGTAGAGCTGTGTTCTCTTACTCAATAATTGTCATTCATTGAGCAGAGAAATATGTGATGAAAGAGAGATGCACACGATGAAGAGATAAAGTGTGATTGTACTAAGTAACTCTTTTCTTCTCTTGATTTGACTTGTGTCACGTAGACGTTGAATGAATTGTTAGTATAAGCATGCGATTGCAATCATTCGATGTTTGACTCTGATCAATGAAAGAGAATGCGTTCTGATCATTCTCTTGAGCTCTCAATTTTTCACGTGAATAGATGAATGACTTGATGTCAAGTAAAGAAGATGAGTTCAAGCTCTCTCAGTATATCAGCATGATCAACAAGTCACTACTTCTTCAAGCACTGTAATCACGTCTTTCAATACTTGAAACGACTATTCTATCTGATATCTTTTCATCAATTACTCAATGACACTGTTGATGTGATGAAGACATTTTGATATCAATGCAGTCGACGAGTTGCAAATTCTTCGATCACTTGTAATCACAATTTGCAGACTCTTCATCTGAATTGTCTTTTTCACTAGTAGTATCTTTTCATCTCTTACTGACATCGACATGTCATTAATCTTCTTCGTAGATCGATTGTGACTGTTAGAAGAAATGTTGTTGTGTGAGTGAAAACTCTGCATGATGATTTTTCTGATCACGCAACATTTTAACATCATTTGAACTGCGTTGAATTGAGATCTCTTGACTCTTTTGACTTCTATTCAAACACAGAATAGAATCAAAAGATTCATAGTTGACATCATGTACAGATGAATCTTGTTGTCAATTGACTAATTAATGAGACTGATCTTTGATATTCTGTTGATTCAGAATATTTTCTACTTTATATTCAACATTCTGACTCTCTGAATTTATTTCTGAAGATTCTGTTTGAATTGATGTATTCAAGTTTGCAGACTTCAAAAGAAAAATATGAAATACTGAATGTATTCTCATAAATGTTGAAAGATTCAACTTGTAGTTAATCAATTTCTTTTCTTCTAGAATTTCAAACAATTTTAGTTTCATATGATTCAACTTGTTACTTGATCTTTTCATTTTGATATTTCATCTTAATAAATAAACTTTGTTCTTTCTTTTAAAAGTAGATTCTTTATCTCTTTTCTTATTTGCATACAAAATCATGCATTTGCTTAGAAACTAAATGTTCTTTTGCAGCTCTTTATGCAACAAATGTATTTATTCAATCTGTATCATAGTTTTCTGAGCTAATTGTGCAAATTCACGCGATTTCTTAAGAGTTTCTGACTCAAACTCATAGTTTGCAAAGAATGATAACATGCTGATTACTTTTGTTGTTGTACTATTGAAAGTCAACTGTGCTACTGATAGTAGCTGTACTCAATCATTTTGTCTATAATTGATATAACATCTGAAATACTGTTTTAATGTCTGATTCATTCTTTTCATTTGTTCATTCATCTGTGAATGATAAGTTGTTGACAGCTTATGATGAATCTTTAGTTGATTCACTAATGATTTTCAGAATTTCAATGTAAACAGCTTGTTTCTATCTGAAATTATCTCATCTGACAATTCATGATTTGCTACAATCATTCTCAGAAACGTGTAAGTCAAATTTTTCGCGAATGTTGCTTTCTTATATGACAAGAAATATTCGTACTTGATTAATCTGTTTGTGACTATTAATATAAAGTCATATGTTGTTTTTGTAACTCTTTTCTTTGACTTTGATAGCTTGACTATGAAGTTCAAAGCTATGCTTTTTCATGCACAATTTAATATGCTGAGACTTTTCAAAAGTTTGTAAGATCTGTGTTGACTATGCTTTGTTTAAATGCATACGTTGCATTTTCTTATGATATCTTCTACTTGTTTTCTTATCTTAGAGAAATAGTAGATTCTAAATATTCTCTCAATGATTTTATTCAATTCTTGATGTTCATGTATCATTGACTTGTGATAATCATTTATTATCTCTTGTCTGCATCTTGTGAAAACATAGATGAGATCTTGAAATGTTAATATTTCGTTAGTTATTTCAAAGTTCATGTTGTCAGCGATATTTTCTATAATATTCTGCGCGACTGAGTTCTTTGCTAGCTTTAGCTTTATTCGTTTCTCGAGATTCTGATTATAAATTCATAGCGTAGCTGCATTTTGTTTATTGTAGACAATTGAATCATCTTGATTCTGTTGCAAGATAGTCTGATTTACCTGTGATTTATCTGTCATGTGATCTGCTCTTCTACTCAAGACATCAATCTTCGAGTTTTCAAATTTCTTTCAATACTGAATTTGAAAGTTGTACAACGACAATTTCTTTGATCATTTAATTTATCTTCAATTTAGAACTTTCGTGATCATGAAGTATAGCAGATTTTTATGATCTGTATATACTTGAATCTGATGTCTAGATTCTTTCAGATACACTCTTCATTATTTGAAAGAGTCAACAATAACTAGCAGCTCTTTATCATGTATTTCATAATTCAATTCAACAACTGTAAGCTTATAATTGTAGTAAGCAATAGAATGCAGACGTTTCTTATCATCTGATTGACTGATACACGTCTCAATAACTTCGTCTGACGCGTTCATCTCAAGCGTAATAGATTTTTCTGATTCAAACATGATCAGTACTGACTGAGAGATGAACAATTTCTTCAGCTTCTTGAAAGCTTCTTCTGCTTTCTCAGTTCACATGAACGATATATTCTTCTTCGTAAGATTCGTAAGTGACGAGATGATTCTGAAGTATTTCTCTATAAAGCATCTATAAAAGTTCGCGAATTTTAGAAAGAATTGAACTTCAATCTTTGACTTTGACGTCAATTAAGTCGTAACAACTTTTATCTTCTTTAAGTTCATTCTTAGATTCTGAAACGTGACTATGAATCTCAAAAATTGTACACTCTGTACATGAAATTCACTTTTTTCTGACTTGATGCGCAGATCAACTTTCTTCAAAGTCTGTAGAACTTTTCTAACATGTTGCACATGTTCTTTCTTCATCTTTGAATACACTAGTATATCGTTCAGATATACTATGATAAATTGATTCAGATAACGTTGTAGTATGTTATTCACAAAAGTCTGAAACATGACTGAAGCATTGATTAAATCGAAAGACATGATCAAATACTCATAATGTTCTAGTCAAGTGCAAAAGACTGTCTTTCACTCATCTTCTTCTTTAATTTGTATTCAATTGAATGCTTCAAGTATATTGAATTTCATAAATCACTGTGCTTTCTGAAGTCTGTCTTGCAGTTCAGATATGAGCGATAGCGAGTAGCTGTTTTTAATCGTGATGTTATTCAATGCTTTATAATTAATACATAGTTTTAAACTTTCATTTGATTTCGAAATAAACAGAATTGAGTATTCTGCTGACAACTGCAATTCTTTAATAAATTCTTTTTGCATGTTCTTTTTCAGATATTGTCGCAAAGCGTCAAGCTTTTCTGCTGACAATGAGTAAATGAACTATTTCGTGAGTTTCTTGTCATCTATGAGCTTGATCTCATGATCTCATGATTAATGTTTGAGTAGTGTCTCTTGATCACTTTCTTTCTCAAACAGAATCTTATATTTCTGATATTCTTTAAAGATTTTAGTGATAGCGAAGTTACTTTTAATCTCTCTGCTTCATAACATCTGTGCATCTGAGCTGTTCTTCAGCTCACTGCGCATATCATTCGCTGTCATTACGAAGATCTTCACACTTTCTGATGACTTCAATATCAAGTGCAATCGCGTTGTTTTTGTATGAAGAAAAATGATTGTCTCGTTGACTCAATCTATCATCAAATTGATTGTATGAAGTCATGATATGTCTAGAACTATATTGCTGTCTGACTGCTTTGCAACGTTTAAACGCAACTTTTTTCAATGACATTTGAGTCTCAAGTGAATGAGTTGAGTCTCTTGATTTATTAGTTCGTTGTTGTACTTCATGAGTGTTTCATTGAAGTTTCACAAATTGTAAGATTCTTTCTTTTTCTGCATAAATATTTGCGCTTTTCTAGCAAATTCTGAAAACATGTAGTTTCTTGTACAGTCACTGTCAATAAATAAACATGCTGTATGTGTTACGATTTTAGTCTTCGTCTATTCTTCGTTTAATCTTCGCCTGATTTCATTCTAATTGAGTTTAGCAAAAATCTGATTTAGAAGTGATATCATTGAAACTCTGCATCATATGTGTAAGACATCATTCTAATCGAGTCTAGCACAGAGCTGAGAAATACATATATAAGAATTGAGTTCTTTTTTGTAAATACTTTTCTTTCTTAGCATTTATTTATTAGTTAAATGACACTCATATGACTCGCTCTATGCTAGTTTCTAACAGTAGATAAATGCTAATCAACTACTCTGCTATCAACGTGTAAACAATACGAAATAATCTACTTCTATTCAGAAAATTCGCAAGAAATTCTTTGAATTACTTTTATCAAAATATACATTTAAATTTACTCAAATTTATCAAATCAATCACTTAATCTTATCACAATCAAATCTATTTATTTATTTTTATCTTTCTCACAATGACATATGACTTTGAATCAGTCGAGTCATGAACAGCTCATCTGCTTAGAAGCATTGCTAATAAACAAGTTTTTCTTATTTCTTTCGATGCTTCAGCGAGATCTCAGAATGTCGCTATCTCATGAAACATCAACATAAGTCAACAACTTCATCAATGAGCTATTGATCAGTCAGACGAGATCATCAAGATGCTGATCGAGCTAAGAGATCAATGAGACATGACTTTGAAACTCAACGAGCAATGAATCAATCTACAAGTTGATCACATCAAGAAACTTGATAAGCTGAAGATCAATCAAATGACAATAGACACTCAAGAAGAGACTATCATCAAACTACAAGAGAAAGTATTGAGTCTAAAAAAGAAACAACGTTCAGCGAATCAGTCTCGATCTTGACAGTCTACGAAGTCTTGAGCTTTTATCGAGAACTATACTCGACGAGAGTCATTTACTTTATTCAACAACGATCATCACAAGTTCTTTAAGTTTTCAAATTCATTTATATTTACTGATGAAGATGAATTGACATGAAACAGTTGAAGAGTCAAGATAGACAACAAGCTTCAAACTAATGTCAATCACTTCAATAATGAGAATATCTGTATTGTTTATGTGATATCTAGACTAGAAGATGATGCTGCTGAGCACATCTTCGCTTGACATCAACATGATGCTTTGCATTCATACATCTTGATCAACGAGCTATTTGAGCATCTGAAAGAAATATACGATGAACTGAATAAGAATTGAAAGTGTTGTTGCAAGTACAATGCTCTGAGACAAGCAGACAAGTCTTTCAATGTCTTCTACTTTAACTTTATGAAGCTATTCAACTATCTTGAATACGATGATTGCACTTTGATGAATGATCTTCAGTGTTGAAAATAGCGATGACAGATGCGCAGTCATTAAAACTCAATAGAATAAAGATATAAACAGACGTTGATGAAACAATCTAATTAAGTTTAGAGTCAGAAGACATTCAGTGTATAGTCACTGTCTAGTAAATAGATTTTACAATCATTCTTTTACTCGTTCAACTGAATTCATCACTGTTCACTCTACTCTTTCAATAAATTATGAGCTTAAACAGCAAGAATGCTTTCATTCATTTACAATGATGCTACAACATTGATGTAAAACGCGATCATTACTACGCGTCTCATTGAAAGACAAATAAGAGTGTAAGAAGCATATGCAGTATCATTGAATGACACAGATCTTACACGATGTCACAGAATCTTTGATCTGAGCATTATAAATTAAGAAAAAGAGTGATTAACAGATATCACTATAAACAATTATCGAAGAGTGTAAGAAGTGTACGTAGTATCATTGAATGACACAGTTCTTGCATTTATTGACAACTCACTACGAGTCATGAAATGACGAATGAGATCTTCATGAAGAAAAAGCTCTTAGACAAAGAGCATAACAGACACGACAGCTTGCTACGTTCAACAAGCATCTACGTCTCGATGAGAAGACGCTCAAATCATCTGTCAACATTTGAATCAGTCTTCTGTCTTAATGAACTATCATTTAATCGACAACAGCTGAACTAGTCTAAATTTATAAACTATCGTTCAACTCAATTATGTCACTGCATCGACAGCATGAATCAAATCTTCATCATGTACGACAATGAGAAAGCATATCTGATGAAAGAGTCTGAGTGAGAGTCAGTATCAACGTCTTTTCATCATTAAATGATAATATCATCGATCAGTTGACATCTGCAACTGCTTTATGATCATCAACATCAATCAGTTCATACTTTCTTTAGAACTGTCTGTTGAATTGCATTACTTTATTTTTCATTCTATCTACATAACTTCAATACAATCACTACATGATTTAGACATTGAATCACTTCGTTCATCTTACAAACTCGAAAGAGCAATCACGTCTCACTCATTCATCTTACGAAATCAAGAGAGTCTTCACATTTCATTCATTCACTCTACGAAATCGAAAAAGCACAATATGAGAAAATTCTCAGTAAAGATGTTATTAATCATCTTTCTTTTAGAGAGTTTCTTTTTCGTCTATCATGATAAACTCGATATCTCGCTCATTACTTCTATGACTTTATAATCAATATATCTTCATTTCTCGCACGGCAGAAAATGAGAAGAGAGAGAAAATAGAAAGTCGATGAGACTTTATAGAGAATCAAGAAGAAATAGAATATTTCAATGAGAAAGCAGCTAGACTGTCACTTATAGATAAAAGAGAATAACTCGATGAGAAAGCAGTTAAGCTGTCATCAATAGAAAGAAAGAATAACTCAATGTGAAAGCAGCTAGACTGTCACTCATGAAAAGAAATAATTTCATGAAGAAACAAAGAGTTGTCACTCATGAAGAAGCGAAGAATCATCACTCATGAAGAAGCGAAGAATCATCACTCAATGAAGAAGCAAAGAATCATCACTCAATGCAGAAGCGAAGATTAGTGAAAGCATTAGATCGAAGCGAAAAACAACTCAATAATGCTTGTGAGACAACATTGCGAAGCGAGTCAGACAAGAACAACATCGCAAAATGAATTAAACAAGACAACATTGCAAAATCGAGTCAGGCAAAGCAATCAAGTCAGACAAGACAACATTGCAAAGCGAAGCAGACAAGATTGTTGTCACAAAAGCATCAGATCTTCTACGCTTGCAGCAGACTTTCTTTGCTCACAGCAGATCTTGTTGAACTGTCTCAAGTCAAGTTCTTTATGCTTATAGCAAGCTATTTAACAAAGCATCGTTCAATTTCTTGTGTTTACAGCAATCTTTCTAAAAGACGTTTATCGTTAAGACTGAAGTGCATTAAGAATCAATGAACATATTCGCGCATCTTAGAAGACACTCTTGTCAAACGCTTGCAGCAAATCTTGCAGAGTCAAATGCTCACAGCAGACTTCATCAAACAACTCATATTATTGCATCTATGTCTAGAGTCATGAAGCAGTGAGAGTCATGCAGACTTAAACTTCTTCGCATTTACAATAGATTTAGTCAATATCACATGCTGTTGAGATCGCAAATGAGTGAAAGTTAAAGCGATACAACGCAAGCTTGCAATCACGTTGTTACGACACGTCAAAAGATCTGCTCTTAATGCTCTGTTTTCACAAGATTAAGAAAAAGTGAGAGTCATCAGATTTTCTACATTCTCGACAAATCTCATCAACTTGCTCACAGACAGATCTTCTGCAATCAGAATAGACTCTGACATTGAACATCATCAGATTGCTCGCAATCAAGTTTTTCTACATTCACGACAGATCTTGTCAAAATGTTTCACACTGAATCTTTTCTACGTTTATAGCAAGCTACATAAGAAAGCATCTGCAATCAAGACTAAGACAGTCTTTTTAAATGCTTGCAGCAGACTTTGTCAAATGACTTACATGCAGACGTTTTCTATGTCTGCAGACAGATCTCTATTGAGTTGTCTACAATCACATCGTTTAACCTAGCAACTCATCTGCATCTGAAGCTATGAAGCAGTGAGAGCTAACAGACTACAATCATCTGCATTGAGTGAGAGTGTTGAAAATAACGATGACAGACGCGCAGTCATTAGAACTCAATAGAATAGAGATATAAACAGACGTCGACGAAACGATTTAATTGAGTTTAGTGTCAAAAGACATTCAGTGTATAGTTACTGTCTAGTAAATAAATTTTACAACCATTCTTTTACTCATTCAACTGAATTCATCACTGTTCACTCTACTCTTTCAATATTCAGAATAAAATCAATAATCACTTGCAAAACGCTTTATCAGTCTGTTCAAAGAACTTTACTTCACTCACTCACTTAAGAATCTTTCTTCAAGATGTGAATAGTAAACAATGAGTCAATTATCAGCTACGCAGTCAGCTTTGCACTGTCATCGCCAAAGTCACTGTCGTACCTGATAAACATGCTGCTACTTCATTGTCAGTGACGACTTCAATAATCGATTATGTTAAGTCTATCATCTTTTTTATCTTTAAGTCTGATTGAGCGAAATTGTTTATCATCTGCTACATCTGCAAGATTTCAAGACATTTGTTCAAGAATTGCTCTCAGAACAAAATCAACACTTTTGCATCTTATGCATTCATTCTTCATTTACATGAGATTATCATTTCAAAGAATAAAGAGAATGAGAAAATGTCTTTCAAGAATAGCGAGACAAAAAACTAGAGACTTTCATCAAAGACGTGATGAAAGATGTGTTAATTTCTTCAATGATGAGCATGTCAGATGATTCTTTTGCTTCTGAATCTTTGACTACTGAATGTGTACTTTCTAGCAATGAAATTAGTTATTTATTGAAGTCATTGATTGACATCAAAGCTGCTGACTATTCGTTCATTGATAAAGTGATTGCGCAGATTGTTTGTAATTAGTTGCAAATTAAGTCTTTGACTTTGATCAAAACGAAGTCAATTTGAAAATTCAACGATCATTATGCTAAGAAACTCATTACTCATGTCATTTATTTGAATTTGACTGTTCAAGATCATACAATTGACACAGCTTCTATGTTGATCACTTGATTAGATCAATATCAAATAATTCTTGAAAAAACATGAATGAACAAAATCAACCTAGTAATTGATATGCAAATTGATTTTCTTCAATTTTCGAATTTCAACTCTACTAGTTAGAGATTGATTGCTCTATTCTCAAGCAATAAATCAACTACAAAACAGAAGAGCTTGACTTCTACTCATATATTAAAGAGATTTTTCACTATCATTAAATCTCAATTCAGTCAGAAATCACTCTCTTTCAGTCAAAAGAAGAGCTTCATCGAACAGTTAAAACAGCGTGACGTGACTTTAACTAACGTCAAAATTTCTAAAACAACGTTAGATTCATTGAACATTGTCATGATTGAAGTCGCAACTTATAAAATGTTAGTCAAATGATCAAATGTAAAGATCTTTGCTGTTATCATCTTGAAAATTGATTGACTCATAACTACAGTTGAAAATAAGTCTGAAGAAGTGAATCTGCATGAGCTCTCACACGTCAAGATTCTTGAGAAGGTCAAAGTCAAGCTTTCTCTCGAGTATCATGACTATTTAAATGTGTTCGATCGAGCTATGATGAATCAGCTATCATCTCATCATTTTTACGATCATAAAATTGAGTTGATCAATGAAGAAACGTCTTCTAGAAGCAGACTTTATCAGATGTTTGATCACAAACTTCAGAAGATAAAGAAATATCTGATCAATCATTTAAACAAAGAGTTCATTTTCTTCAGCTTCACATCATACATCTTGCTCATCTTGTTCATCAAAAAGAAAGACGAAAGCTTTGTTATAAACATGTCTGAATCAATCAGAGTTCAGATCTAACTTTAATCAATTTGATTAAAGCAAGTCATGACGCTATGTTTAGTTTGAACCTAACGCATCTCTATTGAATTCTTCGAGCCATTCTCAGCACTTCTTCTCATTGTTCAGCACTTTCTTCATTCATCTCTTTCATCATTCTTTTAGACAAACACGTCTGACATATTACATCACATCTGTATCGAGCCTAGCGCAGCCTCAAGTCATTATTTATAGAAGAGCTTGCACTCTTTCTCTTCTGTATTCTTAATGTCTTGTTATAGCTATCTCTAAAGAGCAATACATACATATCAGCTTCGAGCTTCTTTGATTGAATGATCTAGACATGATTTCAACATTACATTAAGAATCTCGTTTATCATATGATACAGATACTCATTACTCGTTCAATATACTCGTTCAGGCAGATCGAGTCTAAAGAAATTCATTTACCTGATGATCGACGCAATTGAAAGACAGAACAACACTAGAGAGTCTATAGAATCAACAGCGAGGCTGGTTGAATTGCTAGACGACTTACAGCTCATTAAGTACGCATCGTTCATCTCGATTAATAGAATCAGCGATAAAGAATCTTCGTTGATTGCTAGAGAATCAAATCGATCAAGAGAATCAATCAACTCTTAAATCAAACAACAAAAATGACTTCATCTTCTATTGTCGAGCATCATTCTTCGCTCGATTTCTTTCCTTTTAAAACACTCGTTCAATTCAACCTCTTCTTCTTTCTTCATCATGCCTCGTTTCTTCAAAGAGTGTTTCGAAGCTTCATTCTTCATTGTCGAAGATAACGACTCATTCGCTGAAATCATAACATCTTCTATGACTATGAAAGTTATGACTATGAAAGCTTTGAAGAAACGATGCGAAGAGCTGAAAGCTAGGCTACAAGCTAGAAAGATTACCTCGTCATCATCAATCTACTCTGAGCGTTCTAGATTTCAGAAAATACTCGATTCTTCGTTGTTCACTGATGAAAAGAATTCTACCTGAGAGAACTGGTATGAAAAAGTTCAGAACAAGCTGAAAATCAACGTCGATCTCTTTTCAAGTGAATGAGTCAAGCTGAGCTACGTACATTTCAAATTATTCGATGATGCAGCTGAGATCACTCAGTCAAAACGCGAACGTGACTGTTTCAACTCATACAAGATCGTCGATGAGCTTTTGAAAGAGCTAGCTCAGTTGTTCGATGACTCAGATAAAGAAGTCAACTTTCGTAGAAACTACTACAACTTGATTCAAGAACAGAAGAAATTCAGCGAGTTTTATACTCAATTTCAACGACTATTCTTCTATCTAGACTATCAAGAAAAACAGCTGATCGTCGATCTAAAGAATAAAATAAACTCTCGACTTCGATTCGCTTGAGTAACTCAATTGATTCAACTCAGTACTCTGAAAGAAATTCGTTTCTACCTCATTCGATTGAATAACGATCAACGAGCTATTCGAGAGATCAAGAATAGAGAAGCAATGATCAAAGCTCAAACAACTAAACAGATCATCTTCGCTGAAGAATCAGTCAAAGCTACTCGTAGAATCATAGAAACGAAGATGACTGATCAGTCAAAATCACGCGACGCTGTTTTGACTAACGTCAAAGAAAATGACTTACTAATCGAAAACTGCTTTCTTTGTCATAAGTCTGATCATACTTCTAAAGAGTGCTTGAATAGATCTTTCAGAATTAACGCATTAGATGACGAGTTTGATCATTCTTTGAACTTCAATTCAGAGTCTGATTCAAAAAACTAGTCATCTCTTTCAGAGTCATCGAAGAGATAGAGATCATTTCTTTGTGCAATCTAATCGACGAAATTTCATCTATCGAAGAGAACTACTTCGAAAAGTCATTTCTAGTCGATGTCACTCTATTCTCGCAAGACGAATTCTTCAAGCTACGATCTCTGATAGATAGTGACTTGATGATCTACATCTTGATTCATACAAAGCTAGTCGATCAAATATGTCAGAAGCTTGAAATTCAACTCGTACAACTAGCTAAAGAGAAGTTAATAAGAGAATATGACGAAAAGCTGACAAGAAAGATCATTACTCATAAAATTCTACTCAATCTCACAGTCGAAAGTCATAAGAAATTGACTGTTTCAATGTTAATAGCTGATATAAATCATCATGACGTCATATTAGAAAAGCTCTGAATGAACAAAAATGAAATACTACTAGATATGCAAAACGATGTCATCGTTTTTTCGAATCAATTAGAAGCTCTCATTTCTGTTTTTTTGATGTCAGTCAGAGCTTCACACTCAAAATAATCATGATCATCAAATTCTTCTATCAGTTCAGCTCTCAAAGTGCTTCAACGATCAGCTTCTACTGCTTCGAAAAAGAACTTTTTTATGTTCAGTGTGAGAACTGCATCTTTTCATGCACTGATTAAACGATCAAAGAAGAATCGCATCGAGATTTTCACTATGTCGATCAAAGATATTGATAGGAAAATAGTCTACAACATTCAATGCGAACTGAACGTTCTAGACGTCACTTTCATCGATGCATCAGCTCAAAATCTAGAAGACATCAAAGTCAAGCTATCTTTGAAATATCAGAATTTCATCGACATGTTTGATTGAGCTCAAGTCGATAAGCTATCATCTCATCGTTCATATGATCATAAGATAGAGCTCACTAACGATGTCACTTCTTTTAGATGTCGAGCTTATCGAATGTCACTTTACAAGCTTCAGAAGATCAAAGAATATCTGAACGAAAATCTGTCAAAGAGTTTTATTACTTCTAGCAAGACCTCATATTTCTCACTCGTTCTATTCGCTCTGAAGATCAATGATGATCTTCGCTTCTGCGTCGACTATCGAAAGCTCAATGTCATTATCAAAAGAAATCGCTACTCTCTATTGCTCATAGATGAGATGATTGACAAAATCGTTGACTGCAAGCATTTGACTCGACTGAATATAATTTTCGCTTTCAACAAACTTCGTATGCATCTCGATAGTGAGAACTATATGATCTTCATTATCGCTCTAGAAGCGTACAAATCAAAGATTCTATCATTCGAATTAACAAATGATTTGATCTCGTTTCAGCAATATATGAACGATGTTCTATGAAACTTTCTAAATGACTTCTGCCAAGCTTATTTAGACAACATTCTCATATACAGCAAGACTCAAAAGAAGCATAGACAACATGTCAAGATGATACTAGATCATTTATGAGACGCTGATCTGCAAATAGATATTCAAAAGTGCGAATTCAACGTAGAAGAAACAGTCTTCTTAGAAGTCATAGTATCAGAACAAGATCTTTGCATGAATTTTATCAAAGTGAAAGCTATAGTCAATTGAGCTACATCTACTAACCTAAAAGAGATACAAGACTTCGTTGACTTCGTCAATTTCTATCAACGCTTCATCAAGAACTTTTTGAAACTAGTCAAGTCATTCACTCAGCTGACTTGAAAAGACACATCTTTTGTTTGAAACGAAGTCTGCGTCGAAGTCTTTGACAATCTAAAGAAGCAGGTCAGCTCAATCTCAGTTCTACGTCATTTCGATGTCAAACGTCAAGCTATTTTGAAAATCGATGCATTCAACTATGTAAAAGACAACATACTATCTCAGTACAATGACGAGAGTGTGCTTCACTCAATAATCTTCTATAGTAAGAGCATGATTTCAGTCGAATGCAATTATCACATCTATGACAAGAAATTGCTAACTATCATTCGATGCTTCAAACACTGACGACTCAAACTAGAAGACACTGAGCTATTTATTCAGATGTTTACTGATCATCAGACTTTGAAGATCTTTATGAAAAACAAACAGCTGACTCAACAACAAGCGAACTACCTGAATATTTTATCAAAGTTTAACTTTCAGATTATCTTTCGATCAGACAAAATAAACATCAAAGTCAATGCTTTAACTAGAATGTCGATGATCGATAGTTCTGAATCAGCTAAAGACATAGATGATCATTTTCAGACTATACTAACTTCAAATTGAATAGACGTTCTATCAATCGAGTTCGAAATCAAACCTGAATACAAGGCTAATCTCTATCAACGCGTATGTCTAGTCAATCAGAAGAATGAACTATGCAATGAGTATTAACAAGCTATGAACAAAGATGAACTGAAGCTTCATGACATGAAGCTAAAGAACTGTCAAATCATTGACAACATTCTATTCAAAAAGAGTCTACTATGAGTGTCAAAACAAATGCATATGAAATTGCTTTGAAATATTCACAATCAATCATCAATCTTGCACTCTGACATTAAACGAATGATTGATCTAGTTCAACGCTTCTACTATTAATCAGATCATCAAGCAACTATTTGACAATACATTTGAAACTGTCATGTCTGTCAGCGAAGCAAAGCATCTTGAGATGATACAAATGATTTGCTTCAGCCTCTATTGATTTCTCAGCAGCGTTGACAAGATATAGCTATGAACTTCATCACTGAGCTATCTCTATCGAAAAACTATAACGTCATTTGCATGATCATATGTCATCTCTTCAAAGAACGTCACTATGTTTCCTGTCATTGAAAAGACGATGACATCTCAATCGAAGAAACAGTATGAATCATGCTATGAAACGTTTATCGACTTCATGATCTACTCAGTTCTATCGTTTCAAATAGAGACTCTCAGTTCATATCGATCATGTGACAAAGTCTTTGCAAATGACTGAAGATCAAAGTCAATCTATTAACAGTCTATCATTCAGAGATCGATGATCAGTTGAAACAAGCTAATCAAGATGTTGAACGCGAACTTCAAACCTACTGCAATTACATGCAGAATGACTGAGCTAAATGACTTTCAATGATGAAATTCAGTGACAATTTCAATACGTTCTTGACTATCTCAATGACTTCTTTCTACTTCAATAAAGACTTTCACTCTTGAATGAGTTTCAATTCAGATACGACTGATTACGAAATGATTCGTCAACATATTAAAGCTAGAAAGATTGATGACATTGTCACTCAAATGAGCGAACTTCTTATCTTCAATCATCAACAATTGAAAAAGATCAAGCAGATCACTGAAGCTCAGATGAACAAGCATAAACGAAACATCATCTATGAAGTAGATGATCAAGTTTGATTAATCTTCAAAAACATCAAAATCACTAAATCATGCAAGAATTTAAAAGACAAGCAGCTCGATCTCTATTCAATCACAGTCAAAGTTGAAATCTTCTATCGTCTTCAGCTATCTAGAAGCATGAAGCATATACATTCAGTGTTCAGTTTGAAGTGTCTACGATCTTCATCAAATGACTTTCTATCGAAACAACACTCTGAACTCTCTAGATCATTGATCATTGAAGAGAATGAAAAGCACTGAAAAGTAGACGATATATTGAACTTCAGGCGATATAAAGAAAGACTACAATACAAGGTCAAATGAATTGAGGTAAATCATGACGACGAATGATACTATGTCGATAAAGAAAAATTCGATGACTTGAAGAAAGTTCTGAACGAATTTCACAAGCTATATTTCAATAAGTTGCACTAAATTGAAAACACGATGAATTTTTTTTTGCTTTTATTTCTTTTCTATTCATGTGAACATGAATGTTCGAAGAAGAAGATAATGTTACGAACATGCCTGAATCGATCAGAGTTCAGATCTAACTTTAATCAATTTGATTAAAGCAAGTCATGATGCTATGTCTAGTTTGAATCTAGCGCATCTCTATTGAATTCTTCAAGTCATTCTCAGCACTTCTTTTCGTTGTTCAGTACTTTCTTCATTCATTTCTTTCATCATTCTTTTAAACAAACACGTCTGACATATTACATCACATCTGTATCGAGTCTAGCGCAGTCTCAAGCCATTATTTATAGAAGAGCTTGCACTCTTTCTCTTCTGTATTCTTAATGTCTTGTTATAGCTATCTCTAAAGAGCAATACATACATATCAGTCTCGAGTTTCTTTGATTGAATGATCTAGACACGATCTCAACAAGCTTGCATTTCTGTGTCAATTACAGAAAGCTTAATGCTTTAATCAAACAAAATCATTATTCTTTGTCATTGATAAACGAGACTTTTACTTATATACAAGAAATCAAGTATCTGACTTGATTGAACATCATTGTCGCGTTCAATAAACTATGCATGCATTCAGATAACGAAGATTTGACTATCTTTATTATCTTCTTCGACTCATACAAATATCATGTAATGCTCTTTAAATTAATCAACAAATCAACATTCTATCAATACTATATGAACGACGTGTTGTTTGAGTATCTACATCAGTTTTGTCAAATCTATCTAAATGACATTATTATCTACAGCAAGATCTTGAAGAAACACAAGTGACATGTACAATTGATCTTGAATAAACTACGAGAAGCTGATCTACAGATAAACATCAACAAGTGCGAGTTTCATGTTCAGAAAACTATCTTTCTAGAACTCTTGATATCAATCGAAGAATTGAAGATAAACTCGCGAAAGATGCAAGCAGTCATGAATTGATTTACACTCAATAATCTCACTCAGATGCAGTTCTTCATTGACTTCTGCAATTTCTATCGATGCTTCATCAAGAACTTTTCGAAGATTGTTCATTCAATGATTCAACTCACTCAAAAGAAGATCATATTTGAATGAAATGAAGTCTGTCAGAATGTCTTCGATCATATAAAGAGACGTATGATTGAGACTTTTATACTACGTCACTTTAATCAAACTCATGAGACTATTCTTGAAATTGACTCATTCAACTACGTCAATGATGAAGTTCTCTTTCAATATGATGATGAAGAAGTACTACATTCAATTGTCTTCTATAACAAGAACATGTTTTCTGCTGAATGCAACTACGAAATATATGATAAAAAACTTCTGATCATCATTTGAGCATTTGAACACTGACGACTTGAACTGAAGTTAACTGACATTTCTATCAAGATGTTCATCGATCATCAAGCGCTCACTTCATTGATGAAAGATAAAAAGCTGAGCAGACATCAGATGCGTTGAGTTCAGAAGCTCGCTGACTTCAACTTCAGAATAATGTATTAATCTGATAAACAGAACATCAAGATTGATGCATTAACTCATTAAGCTGACGTCGTGCTCAGAGATTCAAAAGATGAGCGCATTTGCTATTAATGAATCATTATTCTGACTTTGAATCAAATGAAAATTGCTGATCTAAAGAAAAACATCAGTGAATCAATCTATAAACAGATTCTTGAGACTAATGAGATTGACGAGAATTGTACGCTACTTCGCGAAGCAATAGCAAGAGACGAGACATAATATGAAGATATTAAATTGAAGAATTGTCGAACTCAGAATGAAATCTTGTATCATGATAGTCAGCTATGAATCTCATTCAATGAGCTTCTACAAATGAATCTGATTCGTGAGATGCACGATCAATCGTCAGTTAATCATTCTGATATTCTTAGAACTGTGAAAGTCATAAAGTGAAACTACTATTAATCATTCATGCGAAAAATGATAGATCAATATATTTGAAACTGTTATATCTGTCAACGTTCAAAGACATCTAGAAATAAATCAAATGACTTGCTTCAACCTCTATTGATATCTGAACAGCGATGACAAGACATAGCAATGAACTTCATTATCAATCTATTTGATTCATGCAACTACAACGCTATTCTGACTGTCATCTGCAAATTGTTAAAAGAAAGACATTATATTTCTTGCATCATTGATGATGAAGATATCACAGTTGAAAAGACAGCTGAAATGCTGATTCAATGAATATATTAAACTCATAATTTATCAAGCTTCATAGTATCTGATCGAAATTCGCAATTCATCTCTATACTATGAAAGTTTCTTTGCAAATGACTGAGCATTTTTCTTTGATTGTTCATCGTCTATCATTTTCAGATCAACGATCAAAGCAAACAAGTCAATCAGAACATCAAGTGATATCTTCAATTCTTCTGTTCATATATGCAGAATGACTGATCTAAGTGACTACTCATGATTGAGTTTGTTGACAATAACGTCTTGTCATCAGTCATCTTCTTGATCTTCTTCTTCATGAACAAGAACTTTCATTCTCATATGAGCTTCGACTCTGACATCATTGAGTATGAAAGCATTCGCGAATGCTTGCAGATTGATTGAATCAAGAATATATCTGAACAAATGAACAAGACATTGATCTTTGCTTGTGAAGCTCTGATCAAAACACGAGAACAAATGATGAATTAAGCTAACAAGCATAGAAAGAAGATCAATTACAAGATTAAATTAAAGATGTTTCTGAATGAACGAAACATCATTACAGCGAGACTCTTCAAAAAATTGAATGACAAGATGCTCAATTCTTTTCAGATCATTGATCTCGTTGATTCATTCTATAAATTGAAACTATTCAAGACTATGCATATACATGATGTATTTCATTCAGAACTTCTTCGTCTCATCATCAATGATTCTCTGTCTGATCAGAAGAATGAATCTTCGAGATTAATAGTGATAAACGATGAAGATGAATGAGAAATCAACAATATATTGAACTCTCAATGATATTGAAGATGACTTCAATATCAAGTTAAATGAAAGAGCTATGACAACGATCTCAACTGATATAACGCTGACGACGACGAATTTATGAACGCTCAAGAGATGATTGATGACTTTCATATCAAATATTCAAGAAAAGCGCACTAAGAAACAACATTCATGCAAACATGAATATTCAAGAAAGAGAAATAATGTTACGATTCTAGTCTTTGTTTATTCTTCGTCTAGTCTTCATCTGATTTCATTCTAATCAAGTCTAGCGAGAATTTGATTTAGAAGTGATGTCATTGAAACTCTGCATCATATGTGTAAGACATCATTCTAATTGAGTTTAACACAGAGCTGAGAAACATACATATAAGAATTGAGTTCTTTTCTGTAAATACTTTTCTTTCTTAGCATTTATTTATTAGTTAAATGACACTCATATGACTCGCTCTATGCTGATCTCTAACAGTATGATCATTGATCTTGACTCAGACTCGTAACTGTGTCAAGTCACTAGTGAAGATAAATATGCTTTCAATTTTTGATCTTTGACTAGACTTCTTTGATGATCTGTTGATCAAAGAGTCTTCTAGTTTTTTGAACTAGAAGCTCACTTTTCAAGTACTTGTTTTATGTACTGAAATTGATTTGAATCAATCTTTTTCTGTGAATGTTTCTTTGAATCACACAGATCAAATTTCTTTCTGATGATTTCTGTCATCTGTTTAAGTTCTTTAAATATATGATCTTCATCAAAAAGTACATATTCTTCTTGCTTAATGAACTTGACTTCTGTAAATGACTTCTTCATGACTATGTCATGATATTGAATGTTTTTGCATGATGTGATCAACTCATCTTGCATTAAGTCATAAATAGTCTGATGTATATCATTCTTGATCTGTTGCATTCACTGTGAAAAATCTTTCTCTTTCTGTCTGAAGAAAGTGTACAATTCATTGTACATGCTTATAAAACTTGCTTAAATTGTAAGTTTTCTGAAATCTTTCTTTACTTCAAAATGATCTTCTTCTTACTTGAGAGCATCTTCTGCTGCAATAGTGAATGCTCGTAGAGTTTCGCTAAGTCGATTTTCTTCTTCAACTGCTTGATGAATAACTTCTTCAATGCTGTTCAATCTGTTCAAGTCATATGCTTCGCTGTCGAGAATCTTTGATTTCACGATCATAGTGAATGAACTTTCATCACTTTTCTCATTGTGAACTTCTGATTGACGATGAGTTGCTGTGTAGAAACGATTCTTTCATGAGAGTTTTAAGTATCATTCAGAATCTTTCTTATTGCTCAGATGAATGCAACAGTTGTCTTCGTAATATGTTGTTCATAACAATGCTTGATGCTTGTCTTTCTGATTTTCTTTTGTTGCTGCGAGAAATCTGTCTTACTTATCATAAGACTTTGACTTGTTCTTGTACTTGTTCTGAGTACAATCTCTGAAGAAATGATTTAGCTTCTTGCATGTATAACATGTCTTGCTTTGCTGAACTGTCTTTTCGCGAGCGTTTGTTGATATCTTTCGAGTTGCGTTTAACTTCATAGACTGAGAATTATAATAAAGTTGCTTCTTTTTTTTCTTGATTCATGCAACTGAGACATAAGCAATCTTGTTCTTCTTTTCAAGACTTCGCTCGTACTGTCAATTATTCAACATGATTATCTTGCTAATTATAAAATGCAACGTCGCGAGTTTATTCATACAAGCTATCTCATTCTTTATCACATTCTTCAGTTCTTTATAGAACTGTGCTGTAAAAGTCAAGTCATCTCATTCAATCTTTGCTGCAATTGACTGAAAAGCAGCGATGTACTTGAATGCTGATTCTGATTGCTTGATATCATACAGCTATCGTTCGACGATTCATTTTGCATTTATGTCTTCATACATTCTTTGTATTGCTTGCTCAAAGTTAGAGAAGTCTTCAAAGACTCTGTTAATCTCATCTTCTTGATCTTCTGATTTGTTCTTCAAGTGATTCTTTATCAATGATTTAAATCATTTGAAGACATCTTCTTTGAAGTATGAGAATGCAAACAATATCTTGTCGTAAGATGAACTTAGTTTCTTGTGTGCTCTGACATAAACGTTCACTTGTATAAGAAAAGCGTCAAGCTTGTCTCTATCTTCATAGTACAAATTCAACGTTGATATCTTAATCACTGACTTGCTATTCAAGAATGCAGTAATGTCTGCTGATGTGATTCGTTCTGAGAATGACATAACAATCATGATAAGATGATGCTCTGATATTTTATGAAAGAGTGATGCTCAAAGTGTAATGATTATTTCTTTAACAACACAAGATATAAACAAAGATCAATATAGTAATAAACTAATCACTTGATTGAAAGTCTGAAAATAGCTAAGACAATAAATTGTATTGACTATTACATGAGTTAAGCACGAAGCTTTTATCTAAAAGAATAATCATTATTATATAAACATAGAAGAATCATGTCAAGTCATCTCTGCTCTGAATGATCATTCTGATCATCTTTGAGCAAGATGAGCGAGATAAACATCATGCTCACTGTGATCACTTCTGATTCAAATGATCAGAGCGATCACTTCAAGATTCTGATTACTCAATGATTATTTAATCATTGCTGTTACATAATTTCATGCAAAAGAGTTTTAACAATAATTAGTTAAATATTGATTAATCAAGTATTATTCAACTATCAATAAATAAAATTCTTCAAAGAAATATCAAGATTGTAATTGTAATTCATACATTCTTGTGACATCGATTTAGACTTGACTCATGAGAGACTCTATGCTATTTATATTGAGTGAACAAAACTCTTTGAGAAAGAAAATCACTCGTCGTTTATACAACTGCTTCACGCAGTCGAAACAATGAGATTAACACTGTGTTATCAAGTAATGAATCTATAACTTTTATTCAGCATGTGATGCTCAAGTAAATTCTTGATGAAAGTGTCTGTGCTGCTTGATTATGACACATCATCTTTGCTCTGCTCTTCATTGACAATATTCTATACAATGATGTCTCGATTCAATCTTCGATTCAAAGATGAAAGATGTTTTCTTTGCACTCATGATGCTCATGATTATAACGTATGTAGAGCTGTGTTCTCTTACTCAATGATTGTCATTCATTGAGCAGAGAAATATGTGATGAAAGAGAGATGCACATGATGAGAAGATAGAGTGTAATTGTACTGAGTAACTCTTTTCTTCTCTTGATTTGACTTGTGTCACGTAGACGTTGAATGAATTGTTAGTATAAACGTGCAATCGCAATCGTTCGATGTTTGACTCTGATCAATGAAAGAGAATGCATTCTGATCGTTCTCTTGAGCTCTCGATTTTTCACATGAATAGATGAATGACTTGACGTCAAGTAAAGAAGATGAGCTCAAGCTCTCTCAGTATATCAGCGTGATCGACAAGTCACTACTTCTTTGAGCATTGTAGTCATGTCTTTCAATACTTGAAACGACTATTCTATCTGATATCTTTTCATCAATTACTTGATGACACTGTCGATGTGATGAAGATGTTTCGATATCGACGCAGTCAACGAGTCGCAAATTCTTCGATCACTTGTAATCACAACTCGCAGACTCTTCATCTGAGTTGTCTTTTTCACTAGTAGTATCTTCTCATCTCTTACTGACATCGACATGTCATTAATCTTCTTCATAGATCGATTGTGACTGTTAGAAGAAATGTTGTTGCATGAGTGAAAACTCTGCATGACAACTTTTCTGATCACGCAACATTCTAACATCATTCAAACTGCGTCGAATTGAGATCTCTTGACTCTTTTGACTTCTATTCAAACACAGAATAGAATCAAAAAATTCGTAGTCGACATCACGTACAAATGAATCTCGTTGTCAGTCAATATCAAGATAATAAATGAAAATAAAACATTAATATAATATTGATAATTTATTAATTAACTTGAACAAAAGAATATATATATATATTAGTATTGAAAAATCTTATAATTCAGTTATTCAACATTTTAATATCATTATTATATATAAACTTCAACATGATAAAAATTATATTTGTATTATGATATAAATATAATATATTTAAATATATATAATAAAATTAAGTCAATAAAGCAATAATATTATATAAAATAATTTAAATTTTGAAAGATTCTGAAAATTAAAATGTCGAGTATTATTATCAACAGTTGATTGATAATCGATCAATCAACTATTAATAATGAGAAATATTTTCTTCTTTTAAAATTAACTAAAGTATTTCAAGATTGATAGTCTATCAATCTTAGATTGATATGATATTATTCAGTTTTTAGCTGAATATATTCTATCTATGAGCAATACTGTTGCTCAGATCTCTCGCTCAGTTCATTCACAAGTCTTCATTCAAATATTAATCTATGATTGATATATGAATGATCATCTATTGATCATTCTGCATTTGAATCTCTGCTCTTCATTTCATTAACATTTGTATTTGCTTCATAAATATTCATCATTGAATCAGCTTTCAAAACAACTTCATCATCAGAGTTGAATTCATTGTTAACATTCTTCTTATTCTTCTCATCTTGATCTATTAATTCAATATTAATCAATGATCAATTGAACATTAATGAGAAAAACTTGTTGAATTCAACTTCTTCTGAAGTCTTCTTCTTCTTATTTTTACCTTTGACTTTGAGAGCAGAAGAGACAGAAATGAGAACAGCATCTTCTGTACAATCGAATTTTTTCAAGTACAAACAGACGTTCAGATTCTTCTTATCGAGACATTTTATAATTGATTAGCGATCAATCAAATATCAATAGTAAAATAATAACATACTTTTTTTCTGCTTGAAGCATTTCACGCACTTGACTCTCTTGTTCATCTTCAACACAAGACACGCAGCAGTCTTATTGATCTATAATCAATGAGTTATTGATGATTTATTGATCAATGATTAATAATTTATTGATTCATCTTTCTTGCGTGAAATTTTGAGCAAGACTTTCTTCTTTGATTTGATTTCTTTCAAAAGTACAGAAGAATCAGTTGAATCATCTGCAACAAAGTCGTTTTCTCTTGAAGTGTTGAGAGTGAATTGATAAATCAGAAGTTTGAAATTTTCTGAATTGATCATTGATCAATTCATCATTGATCGAATATTAATTAAGTATTACTCATAAACATAAGCATCATAATCAGATTGTTTCAAATCGCTCGTTGACATCTGAGCTACAACTTCTTTCTCATGTTCATTGACATGCTTTCTCAAGTTTTTGATCGAAGTATGTGCTTTCTGTGAATTAATCAATGATCAATTCATTATCAATAAGCGATTAATCATGCATCTACAGTATCTTTGCACATATTGTTCTTATCATTCGCATATCGACAAAATTTCTCTTCAGACATGATCACAATTTTGTCATTTTATCAGACTATCAGTTTATTATCAATCAATGATCAATATAATATCAATCAGCGAATGAACATTCAGAACTGAAAAACTCGCTGAGATGAACGACTGATTAATCGTTGATCGATAAATTATCGATAAACGATCAATAAGCTGAATACTTTTTTGAGAAGAAAATGCAACGATGAATAATACTAGATCAATCAATGATTAATCACACTTGACATTTGAGATTGTCTTGTAAATTAAATTTTCAGACTTATCAATTTGAAATCAATCTAGAATTGATGAGCTTGACTTACTGCGTTCTTTTTTCATTGAGAATGTCATTCTGATTGTCTTGTGAACAGCAGATACGCCTTGTACGCTTCGAAGTCTTTTATGAATGACATTATTGTTATTCTATCGATTGTGTATTAGTGATTGATGGTTGAAGAGGAAAGAGTTCAACGGACCATGGAATTTTTGAAATGGGTCGGCGGTGCGGCGGGAAGCCTAGCGCAAAACGTTAGCGTTGGTACCCCAACTGTTAGTGTTGGTCTGCCGACCTGCATCCTCGGGGGGGGGTAATGTCACGATCCTAGCCTTGCCAGGCTCAGCCTTCTAGCCTTGCCAGGCCTATCCTCGCTCCGTCACCTTGACTAGTCCCTATTGGGCCTAGCGTCGGCTGAGGAACACACATATGTAGCCAGCTTCTTTCCTGTAGCTACCTTTCTTCCTTAGCATTTATCTACTAGTTAAATGACACCCATATGACTCGCTCTATGCTGGCCCCTAACAATCTCGTCCTAGTATGGTTCGGCCATTTCCGCCTCTATCAGCTCTCGAGGAGGGTGGGTTTACCAGCTGTCCCCAGCTGAAATCTGCAGGTTTCCTATTGAAGCCTGATACATAGAATATGGTGAGCAATGCAAGGAGGCAAACAAAGAGTCAACGAAGCAAAAAAAATCTGGGCAAAGGGAACTCATTTCATCAGAACCCATGTCCTCCTTTTCGACCCCTACACACTCCCGTCCTTGGCTTTTGGTTCTTTGATGGCTTTGAATATCTTTCTTTCATCTGAGTAAGATGAAAGGTAGCTTCGAACCACAGAACTCGTTGATTTCGAGGTTTCTTTACACTGTTCTTTCAGAAGAGCGTGTTCCTTGGTCTCGGCTGCGAAGTCATTCAGAGTGTCGCGAACCCAAAGGGGCTTGGGGCTTAGCTACGGAAACACGTCTGAGGTTCTGAACTTCTGAGGCAATCATCTCCAACCTTTCCAGCCTCCTCGCCATCGACTCCAAACCCACGAACATCCTGCAGTCTCGTTTAGCAGCTTGCAAATAAGATGTAAATCTCACTATAGCCTAGGCCTTGCGTCCCCTACCTTGAGATGGCCAACCTATCGCAGAACGATCGCATCATCATCGCAGAGCATCCTTTAGACAAATGTCTGGATAATTTACGAGATCCACTTCGAAGAGCAGAGCAAAGATAGAGCCGAATTCTCTCTCCCACCATGACGTCGTCAACGGTGCCGATTCGGATCCTCAGAAGGCTATTTTAAGGTTACTCACAACATTGATGAGCCACGAAGTTGCACTTGATCTTCGGTCAAAGACCGGGAGTGGAGATATAGCTTCTGACCTGTTTGGACTTCGGAGACGCGTCCGAAATGGCAACTTCAAGTACGAACACCACCGTGCGCTGTCACACCTTGTCGTCAAACAAGCCTCCGATGTCGACGTTTGGAACGCCGTCTACGACCTCATCACCACAGTCTCCCGAACAACCCCTCCTACAAGCATTCCTGTTTCCTTCGATGGCACTCCAAACACGAGTTCATCCGCCTCGCAGCAAGGCGGTGAGCAAACTCAGAAACTGGTGGAAGGAAGGGTCTTCGAAGAGATAAGAGGATGTACATATCAGAACGTTGAGGGTTTCTTCTCAAAATATTTCGAGGGAAAGCCTTTAGCCGAGCGTACTCTGTGGTATGTCCAGTGCTCCATATGTGGCCTATTCAATGCTTCATACGTGGCCTATCCAATGCTTCATATGTGGTATTTCCAATGCTCCGTATGTGGTATATCCAGTGCTCCATCCAATGCTCCATATGTGGTATATTCAGTGCTCCATATGTCATATGTGGCCTATCCAATGCTCCATATGTGGCCTATCCAATGCTCCATATGTAGCCTATCCAATGCTCCATATGTAGCCTATTCAATGCTTCATATGTAGTATATTCAGTCGGTCGAATAGAAAACTCGTTCTCGATCGAAGACGCGATCCCGCTCTAATGATGATCCCGTAGCTCTTATTTTTGCTCCTGACTCTATAACAAGACTCTTTCACTTCAGAACTGGCTCTCATCTACAGAAATGACTTCTCGACTCCAGAACTGGCCCATCGTGCTCTCATGATAGCGCTCCGCTTCAAAATTGGCAAATTGGCTCTTTGGCTCCAGAAATGACTTCGCTTCAAACCTGGCTCACGCGCTCCAAAATTGGCTTCCTATGTATATCCAATCATCATGCCTTTCAGGTCGCGAGCCTCCGCCAGCGAAACTAGCAACACTGTAACTACTTAATACGATAAGATACGAGATAAAAAACTCCTTTCGCGCTTTCGCATTCTCCCGATGGCCATAAGTCGATCAAGTAACCTGGAACCTGAAAGATGAAGAAGCAAGTGCCGGAAAGATTTGTCAAAATATATTGGTGAGAACTGTCATGTTCGTTATTCACAGTTCGCTAATATACTTTCAAGAGAACAGACTAGGAATCTCAGTAGAGTCATCACAAGTGCATCTTATTAGTTATTATCAATGACGACGGTTCTTATACTTGAGCAGCATTACCGGGGAAGGAACACCTCTTCTCGAAGCATATGAGTGAACATTCGATTGAAGCTTACAAGAAGTTATGTGAAGGGATTAGAATAACATTTGAGGCTTTACCGGTAACAGCAGAGCAAAACTCGGCAGGTTGCCTGCAAGAAAAGACATTATCAATATATACACGCAATACCGATGCACAAGTCAGCTTCAGCGCGAAAATTGCGGAGCTTCAAGAAGAGAGTAAATCGCTTTGCGCGAGAGGCTAGAGCTGAGTCAATGAAGAGATCAAGCAAATGCAGAATCGGAACTTAGACGGCGTGCTGAAGCTGAGATAAATCAGGCTACGACAGCTAATCAGAGACTTCAACAGGAAGTTCAAAAGCATATCACGATAGCTGAGTATTTCAAAAACAGGACTGTCAAGTACTCCGAAGGAGTCAAAAGGATGCTGCCAGTGTTGGAGAAACTGAATTTTGATATACCTCATATTCAAGGAGATTTTAACGAAGTTGAAATTGTACTATCGGACTGATCAAGAGGGCGATCCTGGATGACTGCGCCCCTCGCGTGGGTGAGCTGCTGCCTGATTTCGCGGTTATCAGAAACCTTTACGTTACTCTTTTACGTCTAGGCGAGCAGTTCGCTAGGAATCTGCAGTGCTTAGATCGACGGCGGAGCATCCAGAATTGGCCTTCGAGCGCTTTTCTACTCGGAAAGCGGCGACGAGAGAGAGGAGATCTAATATCGACCTTATTCCCTCGAGTTCTTCCAAACTATCCCTCCTGTCTTCCTCAATACTCTTAATTCCTGCCCTTGGCCCCTTGCCAAGCGTATGGAGGTTCTTTCCCTTTACATGCCTTCCCTTATCGCTCTTGCAGCTTGAGCTTCAATCGGCTCCTTTATTCCCGTCTCATTACCACGTCATACAGCTGTGTCGATCGCTTTCAGCTCCGACGTCGCCAACCTCAGTCGAAACATCGATCATCACGATCGAGATCTTTCGTGCTCCAGCTTTCATCTTCTTTGTTGGCAAACTCCGCAATCTTCCTTCACAGTCCTCATCCTTCGCTCTCTCGACCTCCCTCTCCTCACCTTTGCCTCTCCTCCGCGTCCCTACGTGTCGCCGTTACGCTTCAGCTGGCATTCCTGGCTGGCGTTCCAGCCAACTAGCAGCGGCCCGATGCTGCTGCCTCAGGCCACCAAGTGCTGGCCTGATGGAGGGCTTCAACGATAGGGATACACTGTGCATGATGGAGCTGAACCTACGACATCATGAGATCTCGTATCATACACCGACTGCTTTTCAATGATATTCCATCCTTTTACTGACTCTGATTCGCATGCTTGACCAGAACAAAGAAAAAAGGGTGCTGGTGTTGATGAAGCAGTTTCGTTGAGGATTGAATTGTCAAGCAAATATATATCATATTCTAGCAACTCCAGAGCCAATCCAGTATGCAAGAATTGCTAGAGCGCAGGAATGAACTTATAGGAATACGTTTCTGACAATCAGATGTCTCTGCCTTGGCTTTCCATTTCATGAATCATTGATGAATAATGCTGGGAGCACTCCCGTATTGTGGGATGGTCCGGGCCCAATGTCTTCGAAAACCCTTCTGAAGCTCTGAGATAGAGAACAGACGCATCATTGTACCGTTTCTGAGTGTGAAACAGATAGGCAAGCCAATAAACGCTGTTCAATGTGTCCGGATGCTCTACTCCCAGCACTTTCTCCCTCCCGTCCAGCGCTCGTCGGTTCATCTCCTCGGCCGCCTCATACTTCCCCTGATATTGAAGCATCGATGCCAGATTACTGACGCTGCTTAATGTGTTCAGATGCTCCACTCCCAGCACTTTCTCCCTACCGTTCAGCGCTCGTCGACTCATCTTCTCGGCCGCTTTATATTTCCCTTGGGATTGAAGCATCAATGCCAGATTACTGGCGCTGGTCAATGTGTCCGAATGCTTCACTCCTAGCACTTTCTCACTTCCGTTTAACGCTCGTCGGTTCATCTTCTCGGCCGCCTCATACTTCCCCAGGTCTGAAAATATCGATGCCAGATTAGCGACGTTGGTCAATGTGTAGAGATGTTCCGCTCCCAATACCCTCTTGTTTGTTTCCATCATTTTTGTTTCGAACTCTTCGGCCTCTTTCCATCGCCCTAGTCGCCTGTATACCATTGCCAAATCTAAGTCAAATCGCTCTGTATCCTGACGTTCACATTTTACTTCTTCAAATTCTATCATTCGAACTTGCACTCGCAGCTTCTCTGCATCTTTCCATCTACCTTCACTCATCATAAGATGAGACAGTTGTACCCGTAACTCTTGAACGAGACGATGACCATCCCCAAGCACAGATCCTATTGTTTCCACTTCTCTTTCATATCGTGATTCAGCTTCACGAGAACGCTGCTCTTCGCGGTATCGTTGACTATAATCAAATGCGTTGAAATGACCTTGTTCTAAGAATTTTCTGAAGATGCCGTTCTGAAACTCTGGTGGCTGCAGGTCTCTCTTCAATTGCTTAAATATATCTTCGAGATCTTTAGTTGATATGTCGTGTGAACTGAGCAAGGTTCGGGAATATTTGACGATGTCTCGTCTAACACCAAATCCAAGCTCATAACAAAAAGCAAGGTTCAAAGTGTGGCAACGACTAGTGAAAATTCGATCCCTCCTTCTTTCTAGGCATTTTGCGATGTGAGAGCGCACGCCATAGTGAGCATCAATAAGCTGATGTAATGATAGAGTAATCTGAATACTGTTAGTTTATTATACAGACTGTGGCTCTATGATTTGAAACCGCGAGTCAAACTTACTTGAAAATCCTCGTGAGGTATGAATATTTTGTTCGCCGAAAATGCTGAATGTAAGGCCCTAATATCCCGTTAGCATCTCGTTTCGAATGCAGAGATTTTACTCACCTATATGATGATAAGAGTTGCAAGAGTTTATCAAAATTCGCTGTTCGTTCAGCTGAATCTTTAACAATTGTAGACCTGAAGACTTTTTGCATGTCATCTTTTTCCCGACTATCTAGGTCCGATGAGACTGTAAGCAATTCAGAAGCGTAATCTGACACTTTCTTCTGTGAATCTTCTAAATTCTTCTCAAAATTGCGATCTCGATTAGTTTCTTTGTTGTAGAAGAGAAGCCATAGGCAGAGCATGCCAAACGAGTATGCGTTCATCTTCCTAGCTTCTCTCGGCAGAATCTCCCGATGATGCCGTTCTGAAGCCGTTCAGATTCCCGACTCAGGCATTGTGATCGGGTGAGTGTCGGTTGAAAATAGAGTAGAGTAACCGAAATCTGTCACTTTTGCCACATGACGAGCCTCATTCTCAGAGGAAACCAGAATATTCTCAGGTTTAATGTCGTCGTGAATGACACCTTTTTCACTTAACAATATCGCCAAGAGAGGAGGGATTGAGAACCTACCAGTGGCATGCAAATCTCTGACCGCGAGAGCAACATCGAACAACATGTCAAGTCTTTTCTTGGAATCCAGCTCTTTTCCTGAGCTTGATGTCATGAATTTGTTCAAATCCCCGCACCGAGTCTTCTCTAACACTAGGACTGGCCAAACTTCCTCACCACCATCGACAACGTCTCAGCAGATTCCTTCGATGTTCGCAACATTCGGATGGTATCGGATGGCGGGATGACCTAATATCGATATTTCCGCAATAAGTGCACGCAAATTTCGGGACTTTTCCATAGCGGACTGGGGAGGCTTCAGACGTTTAAACGTGAAAGTCGCCTGAATATTGACCAATGCTTGATAGATCACGGCGGTATCACCTTCGCCGACTTTGCCTAGTGCTGGCTGCCATGTAATCGGAAGAAAGTCAATCTTCAGACTTTGGGCGACCCCAAGGAAATCGAGGAGGTCATATTCTTCGTTCGAAGTTGAGCTCGCGCTTTGATGAGTCTCTCCAGACTTCGTGTACGTGACTAGAGCTGAAGTGTCACAAACGCTGTCGAAGGCTGTTGACATATCGAAGACTTGACCGATGCATCAGACTCTCTTGAATGACGAAGCTCGAAATCGATTGAAGATCTTTTGATCTGTGTTATGAATGCTTTCCCCGAAATAGAGAGAATATTGAGGCTCTGTTCGTATCTAGTCTCAGAGGGAAGATGTTAAAAGCAAGGGGTGGTGAGGTTGTTGTTAGCCGGGTGATCTTGCTGCCTAACACATTCAGGCTAGTACATATTAAGGAAGAGCATGCGACTGACTCGGTTCACGAAGGATTCCGTCAAGGCTTAGCAGGGGTTACAGTTGGTGGGGGGTTGGAAAAGTTGAGCCAGGGCCGGAACTTTTTTTTTTGATGCCGGCCCCGACTCAACTTTCTGCATATGCTAACCATGAGTTCAAAATTATTCCAACCCCGACTCAGCTTTCTGCATATGCTAATCATGAGCTCAAGAAACAGCAAGAGCGAAGTATTGAAGCCGTGCATATGCACGGCTTGAGCGAAACATCGAGAAAACAGCACAATCACAGATCATGCATATATCACGAATCGACTTTGCAGCGAAAATTCTTCTACATATGCTTAGCATATGCACAAAACATGTGAATCATGAACTCAACTTGTGACATGCTCATTCACAAGCTATCGCTCATGTTATCTTCGTCAGATCTGCTCGTGATTTGCATTGCATGAAACTTGAGCGAGCTGAGTTTCTTTTTAATATATGCACGGCATATGCGAACTGCAACTCTCACTGTCTCACATTCAAATCATTTAGTCAATCTGTTATTTCATTCGCTTGATTTTCAGCGTTGATGCTTTCATTGTTCATCAATGATTCTTTATGCTCAGTTGATGCTGCGCATATGCTCAGTCGAGATCTTAGATATGAATTATTTTGTGATCTTGCTTGATGATCTTGACATATGCTTCGCATCGGCTTCAAAGCTTTTCCAACCCGACGTCAAGAATTTTTTCCGACCCCGGCTCAACTTTTTCAACCCCTCGGCCAGCTGTAACCCGGGCTTGGCAGTACCAATTGGATGGTAGAGTGACTTAGGTAAGGTAGCTGAGTAACTACCAATCAGCATGATTTGACGGTTACTAAGGTATCATTCATCAACGCTCAGACCGTGCATCCCTCAAGCTGTGCAAAGTCTCTATTTTGAGGTGGGCGAAATGCGTGTTTTTCAGGATTCTGTACTGCAGCGCGTTTCATACAATGCAACATGTAGGGCACGAACATGTTTAAAACATGTTTATTGACTAACCAAATGAAGTTAGTCAAAACATGTTTTAAACATGTTTATTGAAGCATGTATTAAACACAGGGGTAGCAACAGGGAGAATATATATTTATAGTATCAACTAAAGTGGCTGTTCCATGAGCACGTGACCATCGATGGAGCTATTCAGAAAGTGCTCCAGCACCTCATCGTTCGAAGAATTTAGCCTAGCCACAGCCAATTCCTCCTGTAGCAGTTTATCCTCCATTTCACATAGCTCCTCCTCATCAATTTCAATGCTCTGTGTATAGCGAAGCTTCTTTTTTAGGTCCTTCGGCCGATTAAGCGTTGATTCGTTCATGTAAATATACTGTTTTAATCACTGCTGTAGATAGTGGTTTAATTGCTGGTGGTAGCATCGTTTGAACTAGTGCAGCTGGCCCATTGATAGGCCTGTTGATGCAAGCAGTGCATTGATTCAGATGAGCCTGCTGACGACTGGTTCCGGACGCCATTTGAAGGTGACAGTATAAGCACTTCACTGCAGGAATGATTCGGTTTGGTAGGATTATGCTCTGAAAGGCATCAGTAACAGCCTGATTGCGAGGTTTGCCACCGCGTTGAGGAGGCATGGCTGAAGATAGATCTACTCCATACTCGTATGGAGCAATGGTGACAGCGAGGTCAAACCCCCCGAGCTAAACCAGCTGGGTTTAGCTTGCTTACATAATATAAAACCAATAAACAAACATGAATAAACCGCTAACGAGTTTTAAACACGTTTATTGTAGAATAAACGGTTTTATTCTACCCCTAGCAACATGTCTGGTCACAGATTACGTTCTAGTGACTTCTAAGACCACCTATGCTCTCGATCTTTGCAAAAACCCTTATCAGTCTCGACAAAGACAACTCATCCGACAAATCACAATTTTATGGTTTACCTACGCTGAAACATATTCATCATAACGCATCTCTGCTTAAGACCGAGGTACGTTACCAGATAATATCAACAAAATCCTTCCATGAAAGGTCTTCAATCCCTGAATTATAAGATCATCTAAAGCGCATCAAATGCTTCACTAGGCCCAGCACTTTGCTAATTGCTTCACCACGGTCTTTGCAAAGCCCAGGGCAACGCTTATGGAGGAATTAGAACCTCCATCGACATTCTCAGGCTTGCCGAAATCTCCTTTCAAGCATGCATTAACGACGTTCTGGTAAATAGTACCCATGGTAAATCCTAGTCCTGGGACCTTCTTGTCCCGAAGGTGGTTGAGGTAATCTTCTGGAGAGCCATCTGTCATGGCAGTTATTTGATTGAGCGGCTTCCAGTGACCAATCTCTAGCAGAACCATACCAAGACTGTAGTAATCGAACTCAGGCCGATATCGAACCTTACCTTTATTTTTGAGATATTCCGGATGTTGTGAGTCCATGAGAGCGCGATCTGTTTCATACAGCCAGGTGGAATATGGGTCCTGTCCATCGGGTCGGCTGTTTGAGAACCCTAGCAGATAGGGACAATCGACGCCGTTTCGCCAAGAGGAGTCTTTTGGGTACACAAAAGCAATGTTCAAGGACGATATGCTTTTATGCAGCCATGCGACTTTGTGAAATTCCAGCACCGCCGTTGCCAAGTTTTGGGCAAGACGGAATCGACTGCCCAGAGACGGCCCTCGTCGTTTTGCGAGCACAGTCCGAAGCGTTGAAATTTCTGGAGGATCCGAACCTGTCGAGGTGGGTAGGCTGTATACAAGGCCACAAGATAGTTTCGCGGGGTCATGGAAATACCCGAGGCAATGGAGCACTCGAAAGCCATTGGAGCAGCCTGCACTCGCCTGCTGTAGCAACTCAGCCGTGGCCTCGAGACGGAGGTAGAGTTCCAGTCGAATCGAGTCTTCTAAACGATCAGAGCCATAAGGTTTGACCTCACACAGCACTTCAACTGCGTCTCCGTCCTTATCTATGACCAATGTACTCTTGTGATGGATGCCGACCTGATCTCGACCCTTCAGGCGCTCAAGTTCTATCCACAGGTCGGGCCGGCTGCTCTGCAAACGTTCTGTTACCAATGAACCCATCTGCTTGATAGTTGCCAACATGCTAATCCTATGTCGCTCATGTCCATGAGAGTGATGAAGTGCTTGACCGGCGAAATCTTGCGTTCCTGTACCCAGAACTTTCAACTCCAAATTTCGGCGAGAGTTTTCCTGCAGCTTGTTCGGGAGCGCATCAATAAGGAAGTCATTGAGACGCTCTATTGACTGGTAGATCGGGCGATTCTGCGATTCGATTGAAGATGCAAGTAGCGTGTTTTGCAGCTCTCTCAGGCACTCCAAAGTCGATTGGTATTCGTCATATGATGGTAACTTCCAGTGGTATGACAGAGGTGAGTCCTTGTGGATGTAGAGAATCTCGCACGCTTCCATCCAGCTCTCAAACTGCATCCGCTCTATAAAAGCCTGGGGCGAGCTGCCTTCTCCACAGATATCAGCGTATAGGGGGTTTATTTGCTGAGCAATTGTGTCAATAGCGATGAACCGCATCCTCCTCTCTACTTCTTCCGCTTTGGGACGAGCACTGGGATCAAGCTGAAGAACCTGCCTGACCAACTCGATAAGCAGACACTCTGATCTCGTACTCGCTTTACTCGACAGACCTGTGAGACACATGGCCACCGCGGGTTCTTTCTTGTTGGGGCCATGGTGGAAACGGTGAAGCGTGATCTGCCCAAACCGATAGCTTCTCTCGTCCTCAAATCTTTGGACACCTGCTGCTCCTGACTTCATGTAGACCAGTGTTTCCATCATGATACATCCGAGGGACCAAATATCGCTAGATCGACCAATAATTTGACTCCTCTTCGTTTCGTCCGACGCGCTAATATCTTCGCATTCCGGGGCTATATAATAGCCGCCGACGGATTTATAAGATGTAGCAGACCCTTCCGTGAGCTCTTTGAACCTAGACAGACCGAAATCGGCGAGAAGAAATGTGACGTCGTCGACCAAAACGTTTTGGGGCTTTAGGTCATGATGACAACCAATCCGAGTTAACATATTATCCTTGGAGAACAGGTTATGGGTGGCGTGCACCGCTGAGCACAATCCAGACAGAGCAAGAATGATATTCTCATCTGATTGAAATGCGGGAGGCCGAGCGTTTTTAAAAAGATTCGCGAGATTTCCACCACGGGCGAGTGGAAATATGAGGTTGTGTTTGTCTCGATAGGTATAAGAGCCTAGTAATTCGATGATGTTTGGATGCTTGATGAGTTTTAATTCAGACAGGTTTCGGAGTTCCAGCTCATATTCAGCTTTTTCACGTTGAGGTTTGAACTCTTTCCGCACGACCTGGAGCGTCCAGTTAGCAAATCAATAGCCCAATTCACAGTGTTCGATAGCTCGCCTCGTGGTACGTTTCACGACCGAACTGCTGATAAGAGTGCTCGACCTCAATCCGATGAACTGCCCCAAAGCTTCCCTCCCCGAACTCCTCGTCGCTGAGAAATGGCAAAACAAAGTCATCTGGAAGGATTCTTGTGAACACACTCCCTGAGAAGGACGGCGCTGTGAATTCCCACTGTTTATCGTGGAAGTCCTGTGCCACCATTTCATCTAGTAATTCTTTAAGCTTAATGAGCTCAAAGGGTAGGTGATGATCAATGGGGCCGCGTTGCATGCGATCGTCTTTGATGAAGCTGATAATGCTCCGGGGCTGCCTTATAAGAACTAGGATGGCAAAAACATTCCATGCGCCATTTTTGATGATTTCGACTGCCTCGTTGACATGATATATCTCCATTTGGCTGTCAAGAAGAACCTTTCGGACGCTCTCCGAGGTCATAACCTCGCGAACGCGGTGACTGGGAATGAAGTACCGATAGTCAACCGCGTTCTTGCGACGAATTTTGGATATCGATGAATAGAGTGTATCCATTGCTCGATTTGATCTCCAATGGTACCAGAGCCGTCTACCGACGATCAAGAACTGGCGCGTTCGGTGATGGATTCGATTTGGTCCTACTCAAAGATTAGAGTCAGAATAGGGCCCAGGATGGATCATAGACATACTTTTGTCAGTTTCCGTGGGACGACAAGATGATAATAGTCGGTTCTTTCCTGAGAGAATACAGACCAGCTAAGCCTCGAAACGTAAATCTATCATAAGACGAATACTTACATCCACCGAGAAATTCGTCCCAAACAGAGACTGAAGAAGCGCATTGAGCTTGTTCAACTTAATGTATTCGTGTGCTATGACTTGGTTCTCCATTTGGGAGAGGAAGAAAGGTGTGATTCTCAGTAATGCGTGTTGCTTCGTTGCTTCCGGGAATGTTGAAGATGAATCACGAGAGGTTTTCAACATTTTGTCCGCATTTCAATGTCTTCTCGGAGGCTCAGCACGTCCTAAAGAACGGTTGATTCCTATTGATCATGAGGACTACGCTCGGCTATGCTGACCATAGCTGCCTGATGCTTCACCTTCGTCTACGCTAGGTTAACGCAGACGTAAATGGGGCGCGATTACGGTCGACATGCGTCTAACACGCATAAATTCTAACTGCCTTGGCCCGCATTCACTTCATGACCTTCAATCATGTTCGATACAAGGCGCGTCAAAAGCTATCACATGAACATGATCTTTCCAACAAGGCGGCCTTCACATTCTTGTTTGATGGTATTTTTGCAACCCTATGACGATGGTCACTGCTTGAGGCTTGTAAATTGCATAAACGTCCTTTCAGTTACATTTGGAAAGAAAGAGAGAAAAACCACAGCGACAACATGAACGATATTCAGAGTGATTTATGCAAGCTTTACCCACTCGGTGACAAATCCCTTGTTCCAGTGGGGGTTGATGAAGAAAGGTATAGCCTTCGTTTCCTGAACGATTCGCGGCGTTTGTTTACCAGTCAGGAAGAACATTTGGAAATTACGCGAGTACTGTCAGGAAGCGGGGGTGAGAATTCCTGCAGCCAATGTTGTTGAACTCATCAAGGTGACTGATTTCGTACAGAGAAAGAATCATATTTGGTAGAAAGCGCCAGTGCACTCGACAGCCATGTAAAGATGAGACTGAAAAGCGCTTTTATGACAAGGAGAAATCCGTGACAAGCCCTCATTTACGATGCTAGATCAACACAAGCTTCTTCACACAGAACGCATTCTAGTAAAAGACCTGATCTACATCGAAAAGCATCATAGCTGATTTACTTGTTAGTTTGATTTCACAACAAACCTCCTGGGGTTCATTACGAGTCTCGTCTCACGCACTCAGACTAATTCTTGCCTCACATCATGTTTTTGTACCATTTTTAGATTTCGTTCAAGCTTATGACTCAAAGAGACACGCCGATCAACACAGTTGAAGTGAAGCCCGTTGAAAGGTCTCTCAAAGGCCGATAGACGGGGACAATCGCCAGGTGCATGGCAAGAACTTTCCTCATGTGTTAGTCTGTCGGTTCGTGAATTGACCTGTTAATGCAGAGTTTTGTTATAATTTGCAGTACGTGGAGCTAAACGGGCGAAGCGAAGAAGTTCCATGGTCGTTACGTCAATGCGCAGTATACCAACAGGTCTGTCTTAAAACCCAACGCTCGAGTTGGATTCTCTTGCATGTCTCAACCAGAATGCGCGCAACGCTGGATCAAGCATTGAGAAGCAAGATTTACAAGAATGCTTACCTGGGAGTTGACTTCATGCTTCCCCATATGATATTTCTTTCAGCTATGGCAGGAAACTGGCAGGACTACCTCGAGTACCTGCGCTCACAACTTGCATTCTTTGTAAGTTCATTACCCCGTCTCACACCTTGAGGCTCGCACTGACTTGGTCTCATGAAGGATGAAAAAGCATGTTTCTCGTCGATTGACCGTAGCTTCAGCCACGACTACTCTGTCACTTTCTTAGACAGTCAGAATCTACAGCTATTTCGACAGAAGCTTCTCAGAACATCTACGGTTCTCGACTCATGCTTGGACGTTGTCAAAGGCTGCGAAGCTCATTGCCGCAAGCTAATTGCTTCGAAGGTAACGAATATTGGCGAACACTGCTTGACCGAGATCACAATCTACACGAGACAGATACACTATCATCGTCGTGAGCTGCGTCGTATCATTCAGTACTCATCGGGAACGAGCAAGCTGGTACGCTTTCATCTCTGACGTCTTTACTTTTAGGAAAGCTAAATCACTAACAAAAGCGCAACGTGGCTTAATAGCTTTTTACCATTCTAGATTATCGGGATAGCAAGACCTTTCAAGAAAGTAATCATGTCATAAATGGCAATCTAGACAGATTACAGCTTATCACCTCTCAAATTCAGCACGAAGACATGAGATTAGCTAGAATAGCACAACAAACTCAAAAAGAGTTCAAAAGGGTTCAAGTCTTGAGCATCATTGCAATCATGTATCTACCAGCCTCTCTTATTGCGGTACGTAGAATCTTCAGCTTCCGAATTGTCATAAGCTCATCTTTATCAGACTATTTTCAGTTTCAGTCTTTTGCAATCGCAGGCAAACGACGTCAACGACCCCGTCAAAGGGTCACACATTGTAATCTCATCTCAATTCTGAATCTTCGTGGTGACCTCTATCTGCTTAGCAGTCGTAACTCTTGCATATTCGTTACTTTGGGACAGAAGAGTCTCCAGGGTCTCATCGTGACAACGGCGTATGTCATTCTTATCCGTGTTGCACTTGAATTTCAGGCCTAACCTCGTGTAGATTCTCTCGACTCTTCCCTCTCGTCTTCGGCTGTGGTCGCTTGAACGCAATATGAGAGCTTTCAAACCTCTTTCATCGCAATCGTAGTCTGGTTCGGCTCTGTAGTAGCTACATCGAGTCTGAGAATCTACCTCTAAACGTCTTCTAGCTGCCTCTAGGCAATGCCTGGTGTAGTAGTCTGCAGTGACTTCAAACGCTGCTAGTGTATAATCAGGCAATGGTTTTGTCCTCACGTCCAGTTTCTATCAAGGTCTCAGCCCGTGGAGCCGCGTCGCTGAAGGTGATTTCGCGTTAGCATCAACGGATCGTCTGACCTTGAACACTCTTTGTGAATCAAAAGGACGGAGAGGCGCCTCTTTCTTGATACGTCGAGGCTTGTTCTCTCGGCCGTTCGGTATCCGTGAGATACTGCTTTGTGAAGCGCCTAAGTCCACGATGGCAGGTTCAGCTTACCTTGCGCTTTGAGCGCTGCATATTCCGTTTCCGAGGCTCGGGTTTCAAGATTCCTGCCTGGGCTGTGCCGAGAACCGAACGAGCCTTCGATCGTCTCTGCCGACGGCCAAGAGCGGAAGCCCTTTGCACGGCTTTCGGTGCGCCATCCTGATTGACATGGTCTCCTTCAACGAATGTCGCGTGCCCAGCATCCATCACTATACACTCCTGCTCGATTCATCGTAGCAGAATCTTACACTGTCTCAGCCGTCGTTTAGCAGACTTCAATCTTTCCTGACAGATTTTTGCATCTCGTGCTGCACGTTTAAAACCTGCGACGTCTGCATTTTCAAATTTCTTTCGAGCCTCATTCAACTTTTTCTCAGATCATCGATGTTCTTCTCAATTCTTTCATGACGCTGAAGATAATAATTATGAAATTCAACTTCAGCCGACTTTGCTGTCCTGGTTCAGACCGTAGACATATATCCCCTTTCACTTTATACCTTCGCCGACGTTCGCGGATCTCATTCTCAAAATCACTGAAAGTTTTTTGTTGTAGATAATGTCGTCGGTTTGTCCCTTGAAATTTACGGCATTTCTTTCAATCCGATAATTGAGCGCAGATCACCACATCTCCTGTATCAGAAAGCAATTCCCAGTATGATATTATCTCTTCGTATTTCTTCGGGAAATTTTACAAAAAAAACTCGAGATCGATCGAGTAGCAAGAAGAACAGTCTTTCTCTTTCAAATTCTTGCGAGCCTGATTTTCTAGAAAGTGAGATCATAGAATACAGATTTAAAAAAGCTAGCAATGATCAATTCAAGATGTTAAATTAGAATCAACAGTTGAATGCGTATCATTAAATATGTTGTTGTGTTGATGATCATGATGTGAAATTGAATGTTAATGTGATTGCAAAGTTAATTCAAAAATTTGTATGTAAATACATCAAAGTAAAGTTAATCGCAAAAATACCGTGAGCTCGCGAAGTAAGCAGAGCTAACCCGAAGGGGCTTAGCCCCGCACGTCTGAGGTTCTGAGGCAATCGCGCCTGAGCAAAGGCGGCGAGGCTGACCAGAGATTGTATTATAATACCTGGGTAGTAGAATTAAACCTTACATCCCCACAGACGGGAATACTACCAGTTTATAAACATTTACCAGTACTGCCCATTATCCAGAAGCTGCTTCGCACAAGATTAAGTGGCAGTATCAAGCCAGCGCTGAATAATGGCAGCAGTATCCGCAGTCCCAGACGAGCCCGGTCAACCTCCAGCACTAACAGCGCTATCCCTTGCAGAAAATCCCCAAGAAGCAGCATCAAAAGAGCAAATCATCACTCCATTCGACGTATCTGGCGGCGTAGACGAGCACGGCAAAGCGAAAGCCATAGACTATGACAAACTCATCGACACATTCGGCTCTCAAAGAATCGACAAGGCGCTTCTTGAGCGGTTTGAACGAGTCACTGGGCATAGATCTCACCGCTTGATGCGCCGGGGCATGGTGTTCAGCCATCGGGATTTAAACATTATTCTGGACAAGTATGAAAAGGGGATACCGTTTTTCTTGTATACGGGTCGGGGGCCGAGTAGTGATAGTATGCATGTAGGGCATTCGATACCATTCGAGTTTACCAAGTAAGTTTTGCTAGATAGATGGGAGATGTTAGGTCCAACTGTATGCATTGAAAAAACCCAAACTCCCGCTCTTAAGTTGGTTATATCAATATTTCTATTCTTTCATTGTTTGCCATGCCAAACTTAAAGTCGTTCGTCGGATAATTTCTTCTTACCGTTGCGTATATACAGACGAAAGTTTCTTTCAAGTCTTCATATATTATGCGGCTGAAAATATGCATATACTGATCATAACAGATATCTACAAGACGTTTTTAATGTACCACTAGTCATAATGTTAACAGACGACGAGAAATTCTTCCACACCCCCAAGCTCACCCTAAAAGAAGCCCACCGCTTCGCCGAGCAAAACGCCCTAGATATTATAGCCATAGGCTTCGATCCGAAAAAAACTTTCATCTTCGCCGACACCCAGTTTATCGACAGCGGCTTCGCCGCCGCCTTCAATGCTAACGTCCGCGAAATGGGCAAACGAACGACTAACAACCAAATCAAAGGGACATTCGGCTTTAACGACAGTAACAACATTGCCGAGTTCGCTTTCCCAGCCATGCAATCCGCCACCGCCTTCGCCACCAGCTTCCCCTTCATCTTCGGCCCCGATCCCAAGAAAGTCGCCAAAATCCCCTGTCTGATCCCCTGCGCCATCGACCAAGACCCTTATTTCCGGCAGTGCCGCGATAACGCCCCGCGAATTGGTCTCATCAAACCAGCCATTATCCACACCGTCTTCCTGCCCTCACTCAAAGGCTCCGAGTCCAAAATGTCCGCTAGCGACGCCGACTCGAGCATCTTCCTTAGCGACACGGACAATCAGATCAAGAAGAAAATCAACAAAGCTTTCTCCGGCGGCCAAGATACTATCGAGCTGCACAAGGAAATCGGCGGCCGCACTGACGTCGACGTGCCGTACCAGTACCTCACGTTCTTCCTCGAAGATGACGAGGAGCTGGAAAGACTTCGCCAGGCATATGAGAAAGGAGAGATTGCAAGCGGAGAGATGAAAGCTGCTTGTATCAAGGAGCTGCAAGCATACGTGAGCGAGTTTAGAGAGAGGAGGAAGTTAGTCGCGGAGCATATTCGAGACGAGTTTATGAGGCCGCGGCAGTTGGTCTTCAAGGGGATGCCGAGCGAGAGCGAGCAAAAGGCTGCGAGGGCGAAGAGGATTGAAGTGCTGGAGGCAGAGTTGAGGAGGTTGAGGAAGGAGGAGTAGTACGAGGTGGTGGGTTTTGGTTTGGCAAGACGGGACGAAGATAGTTGGGTTTTGTATCGAGCATGGCGTGGTATAGCGCAAAATGAATTGTTTAGATTTACCCAAAGTCGTAGAATACCTTAAGTCGATCGTGTGTTCAAGAAAGCAGTCAGGCAGTTCCGTCCGAGAATAAACATGTTGCTTCTGGCCTCCTCCAACTCAAATCAACGTCCCTTTTTGCAAACCTCAAGCTTTCATTCCGCAGACTTCTCCTAGTCACCATATGGACGCTGGCTTTTTCAAGTCTGCGTTGACGTAGCGGGCTGAGCAGTACCATCCCTCGTGTCTTTGGCGGCCTTACAGCGTATAAGCTGCATGACTGAAGTAGCTGGTGACATTTCCCGTTCCCTTTAATGATAGTAGAGAACCGTATTAACCCTTGGTCATGGGTCCAACGGTCTGCCCCAGGTGATTTTCCAAAGTAAGATCCTGATCGTCAGACCCTCCAATGCATGACATATCTTCAAGTGATGCTTGGGCTCGACCATCGAAAGTGGATGGAGCTACGGTCTTTTCCACCCGCCCCCATCCCCATCCCCTTACCCCGTTACTCAACCAGACCACCTCCCCAGCCTTCACATCCGACCTGAGAATCGCCATCTCGGTACATAACCCTGTTTCCAATGCCCATCTCCTGGTGGTCCCCACATTTCCTCCATGAGCTGCGGGAGGTGTGACCCACTTTCCCTCGCGGGAAAAATATGGCGTTGTGATAGTGCCTTCCATAACAGCACCTAGAATATTCACGAGTATGATTTCTGCTGGTACGGGGGACGAGGAGGCTTTGGAGGGGATGTGAGACCGAGCGTGACCATAGGGGGTACGGAAGGTGGTTTTGTGGGAGGTGTAGAGGGATGAGTAGGTTATGCAAGGGGCGACGTAGATTCGGAAGGAGGGGGGGGAGAGTGGCAAAAGAGGAAGAGAAATGGGAAAGAGAAATGAGAGAAGCACAGGAGGAGTAGGAGACGATTCGACATGGAGGACACCGATTCGAGAAAGCAGGACACGGAGCTGGTTGAATTAGTTGTAAGGTAGCAACAGAAATGAGTATGAGTGAGGCGCTGTACCTTGATGGGATCGGGATGGTTGTGATCTCCATAGGTGTGAGCAAGATGCTCATGCAGGGTATTCTTTAAAAGACGGAGCCCATCAGCTCCATCAAGAACCTTGAATGCCTCGATCCAAGCAAATTCGGCGGCGGTACTGAGCATGCGGTCTCGGTGATAGCTTAACATGTAGAACTGGCATGGCTCGGTAGCGGTGCCAGAAAGAGTAGTGTTGACGCCACTCTCGGTCAGGGTGATATCGCTACGGATCGAAGTGGTGATCTCGATGTCGGGATCTTGGGAGTCTTCCATATTCGCGACCAAACTCAGGTGGAGGTGTGGATGTAGTCTAGATATCTATAGCCATTCCTGTTTTACATCCTAGGCTAACAACGACCGAAACTTCGACGTTCAGAGTGGATCAGCGCTTCGGAGGCTTTATGTTGTCGTTGAGTAGATCCCAGCCAATGACGGAGGATGAAAGCGGAAGCACCTTAAGAGAGGTGGAATATGGACTTTAAGGACGGAAACGCAGTGAATGCAAGTGCCATAGAAACTGAAGGACTTTTATGAAAAGCTCTGGCTGTCAACATGAAGAAAGTGGTTTTCTCCGCAATACGAGTAACGGGCAGCAGAAGTTGTGTCCTCTCCCCTCAATGGTCCTCCAAAGCGGTTGAAATCCATCTGCAAATATCACGAGGAAGCCAAACACATTGACATCTTGCAGTGTTGTCTCTGTAAAAATTCATCAACACAAATTATATTCGGAACCGTGACGTACTTGGCGTGTCAGGGTTGTGTTTGCCTCGCCAAATTTTTATGGGTTGACTGACTCCTCCGGAATCTCGTGAACTGCTTTTCGAGTCTCTGTCCACAAAAATCTAGTGCAGCTTCTACTTTTACACTGCGCCATCTCCGCGTGTACATTTGAGGTACTTGCGACTGCATTTTAATTTGTCCACACTCCTTGCTTGACCGAGCAAGCAGCATGTCCAGCGAATCTGTTCCATTTCCTGCGGCGCCCAACACAGCTCTCGACACGTCCTCCCTGTCTTCCCAATCATCATCATTACCTCTCTGGGACCGATTGTCAACATGGGCCTCTGAAAACAAGGCTGTTGTCTATACGATTGCGGGTGTCGCGGTGGTCATATCAGGGGCTGGCGTTGTGTACTATCTATCCGACTCACGGAGGGGGGCCAAAGACAGCCCAGCGGAGCAGGAAAAGAAACCCAGCAAGAAGGCAAAACGGAAAGCCAAGAAGGAGAAAAGCCAGTCCGAGGCTAAGGCTGTGTCTGAACAGCCGAAAGAGCAGAGTGAGCCTTTGCTGTTGAATCAAATTCGTCTCTAACCTTTCTTCCGCCATAGCAGCCAAGCCGCAAGCACCATCGGTCGAATCAGATCCGTTAGAAAGTCTTCCAACGATTGATGAATCTACTGTCGAATCGTTATCGGAACAGGTAGATACTGCTCCTCTAGACCACAAGATAGCATTGAAGCTGACTTTTCCTAGGAGCGAAAAGATTATGCCACAAAACTCAAAGTGGCTGGTAACAAAGCATACGGGGATAAGAGCTACAATGAGGCCATCGACCTATATGGCAAAGCCATCCTTTGCAAGCCGGACCCTATATTTTACTCAAACCGAGCGGCCTGCTATAACGCTATGGGTTTATGGGACAAGGTTGTCGAGGATACTACAGCTGCTGTAGGTCTTGACAATGAATATGTTAAGGCGCTGAACAGGAGGGCGAATGCATATGAGCATCTCGAGAAATACAGCGAAGCTCTGCTTGACTACACCGCCAGCTGTATCATCGATGGGTTTAGGAACGAGCAGAGCGCGCAAAGCGTGGAAAGGTTGCTGAAAAAGGTTGCCGAGGCCAAAGGAAAGGCAATACTAGAGGCGAAGGAGAAGAAGTTGCCAAGCCCGACTTTCGTGACAAACTATCTTCAGAGCTTCAGACCGCGCCCACCGCCGGCAGGACTAGAGGAAACGGCCGAATTAGAAAAGGACAGTGGCAAAGAACAACTACGAGCAGGGTTGGTTGCAATGAGCTTGAAATCTGGTGAAGGCTATGAAAATGCATCGAAGGCATTCGATAAAGCGCTTGAGCTCCGAGATTTGGGCGAGCACGAAGCTTTTGCCTACAATATGCGCGGAACTTTCAGATACCTACGAGGCGAAAGCGCGGATGCGTTAACAGATCTAACAACAAGCGTTGGACTTCAATCATCACTAACCCAGAGCTTCATCAAAAGGGCAAGCATGCATCTTGAACTTGGTAAGCTGAGAACCTTGCCAATTGTTGGATAGTGCTGATCTACAATATCCAGGTGAACGAGATCTTGCTGCCAAAGACTTCGAGCAAGCCATGGAACAGAAGGAAGATGACCCAGACATCTACTATCATCGAGCACAGCTTCACTTCATCCTTGGAGAGTATGCCGAGGCAGCCAAGGACTACCAGAAATCCATTGACCTGGATCGTGAATTCATCTTCTCCCATATCCAACTAGGCGTGACACAGTACAAGATGGGATCGATCGCTTCTTCAATGGCTACTTTTAGACGATGCATCAAGCATTTTGACAAGGTTCCTGATGTCTATAACTACTACGGAGAACTGTTACTGGATCAGCAGAAATACCAAGAAGCGATTGAAAAATTCGATACTGCAATCGAAATGGAGAAGCAGACAAAACCCTTCGGAATGAATGTATTACCACTCATCAACAAAGCACTAGCTCTGTTTCAATGGAAGCAAGACTTCCAAGAAGCAGAGAAACTGTGTCAGAAAGCGCTCATCAGTTCGTCCCATTGCTGTCACCTATGATCTGAGTACTTTGCTGACGTCCACCAGTCGATCCCGAGTGCGACATCGCCGTAGCGACGATGGCGCAACTGTTACTACAACAAGGGAAAGTCACGGAAGCACTGAAGTATTTCGAAAGAGCAGCCGAGCTATCCAGGACGGAAGGTGAGATTGTCAACGCATTATCATATGCAGAAGCAACGAGGACACAACTCGAAGTACAAGAGAAGTATCCGCAGCTTGCAAGCCGACTGCAAAGTATGGGTGGCAATATAGGAGGGCCTGGTATGCGATAATCGTACCCAGTGCTTTTGATTCGAATCCGCATTCTCTAGGTCAACTCGTGGCCACCGTTGATACTACAGCGCTGTATTCTCCACTTCTGACCTATCTATTGCAGTAAAGTCTTCGAATGAGTGCTTACGTGTTTGGCGTTTCTGTATCATAGTTTGCCACAACATAGGTTCTTCCAAGGTTTACATCCTCCTTAATATATAACAACGAACGGCGTTTGGCATTCTGTAGGCTTATTCTCGCGTGCCTCCTTTTTTCGTAGTACAGTATCGGGAGAGCGTCCAATTATATGGCTGTGATCTCATGTAAAAGTTTAAACTTATCATTTCAACAAATCACCGAATGACATGTGATGGGAACAATACACGGCTACGGCGCACTTTAAGTCCTTGAAGCGAAGTAGACTAGCCTGAAATGTTTTTTGGAGCTATGCCAACCCTCGACGTCAGCAACCTCTGCCAACCTGTTCATCTCACCAAAGTCGTACTTGTTGACGCCGCTGGTCGTTAGAATCTACACCTTTCTGCTGTCCTTACCATCAGCTATTCACGCGTGAATTTGTTTTCACCTGTCCCATGGTGGATGCCTGATTCGACGCCACTCGCTGTCATCCACCTCATCAAGTCTACGGACTTTTGCTCACCAATCCCGTTTTCCTTCAAACGTCCTCACCATTATTCAATATGGTTGCACCTCGGCGGAAAAACCATATCACAAGTAGGAGGAGAATAGATGATGAGGGTGAGGAGGAAGATGGCTCAGTAGCAGCTGGGGTGGATGATGATTCGTTGAGCGAGGGTTCTATCATAAGCGATGCCGACGACGACGCTGACGCTGAGGGGAGTGATGCTAGTGATAGAGAATCTATCGAGCGCAGGAATGTCAAAACGAAGATTCTGGCCAATGGGCATGTTGGAAGTACTCGCGACTCGCCAAAAAAAACAACGGTGACTTCGGAGAAGGCGTCTTTTTCAACCGCCATGAACGATACAGAGGCCATGATGAATGGCCTCAAGTTCTCCGGCGACGTCGACGAAGGGGAGGAAATGGATTTTGAAGATATGGGAAAGCAGATTCATGAACCACCAGCAGCTGCTCCTGGGCAAGAGAAGGTGGAATCGGCATCCCTAGATACAGTAGGAGACAAGAGGCGACGGGAACATGAAGAGTATAGGAAGCAGAGGGATGCCGATCCAGCTTTTGTACCGAACCGTGGGGGATTCTTCATGCACGACCACCGCTCCTCTGCGCCAGGACAGAATGGGTTCAGGCCTTTTGGAAGAGGTAGAGGAAGGGGAAGAGCTGGCCCCGGAGGACCCTTTCCGCCGGTAGGGTACGTATCTACTGAGCCGATATGTCAGTCTCATGCACTCCTAACTAAATACGCACGCAGTCATATGCCTCAACCTTCAGGACCAGTAGATGCTCCTTGGGCGCACGACTTGCACGAGACCGTTGTGCAAGAAGGTCATGATACCGTTACTCCGCAATCAGTTTACCAAGGCTCGCAAGAGCGTCCAAAAATGCCATCTTTGCCTCTCAAGGCTCAGCCGCCAAACCGATCATTCTCGAGAACCACACGTATCGGACTTATGCAGATTAGGGTCTACATGCTGGGCATGGCAGATCCGATTACATTTTCTGCCGTACCGGTCAACCAACACACACGTTTACCTCATCACCGCCCGCCACTCCGAAGAGACAAGCCTGTCCGAATATCGCTACCTAACATGCCTATACGGTATATTTTCCCATCTACTGATAGATCATTTATATTCATCCCTCGGGCGTTGCGCCCACATCAGCAAGGCTTCGGAAAAGCCAGAGGAAGAGGGAGCTTCAACGGAGGATACGGTAGCTTTGGCGGGTTCTCCAGCAGAAGGACCAGCGCCTACGCGGGCAGTGCTTATTCGCCCAGTGTTGCCATGAGCAGGAGGTCCTCCTTGGCTCGCGAAGTTGCATTGGATGGCGTGGTACCCTCGATATCGGCAGAGCCTGGTAAGCCCGTAGTGCGATTACCGCCTGCGGTTGAGCAAGTACAAGTAGCAACTCAGCCAGCTGCTGGGGCTGTTGAACTCCCCACAGTCAAACTTCCCCAATCGGCAAATTATCCTCTCCCACAGAAGCCAACTTTCAGGGAAAATCGGCCGGCGCCGATACCAATGCACCAGCCTATACCACAAAAGACTGTATCCGTTGCAGACATCGAGTCTCCAGCTACTCTAGATGTCAACCCACCTCAGCAACAGCAACAACAGCCGTTCCATCAGCAAGTGCCTACGCAAGTACCTGGTCCAGGTTTTGCCCAAGATATGGCTTACTACCCTCACTCTCGTCATCCATCACACCCGAGTCAAGGCTCTGGAACTCCACTTTCACAGATACCTGAGCGAGCCATACACGCTCAGCCGTTTCAACCGATCCCTTACCAGCAGCCACAAACTTTCTATCCACAACAATTTCCTCCGCCCATGTACTACTATCCACCCGCAGATCAGGTACCCGTCATGGCGCCCTCTGTTGGTGCCCCACCCTTTGTACCAGGCCAGCAATACCCATACCCTATTCCTGTCGCGGCGCCGCCACCACCGCCACCTCCACCAGCCGAGCCAACATCCCAAGCAGGTACCGTGGCGCATGAAAGCAATGGCATGGTCTACTATTACGACTCATCTCAACTGACCGCTGGGCCGGAATTCAATACGCCATATCCCCCGGCTGCGTATGCGATGCCACAATCTGGTGGAGTGGTTGGAATGGGCGGGACGATGACGCCTCCCGTGCAATATTATACTCAACCTTCGCCTGCGGTCTATTATCCCCAACAATAAGGAGTTGCCAAATTTAGTCGCCATGCATGCCAGTGTTCCAGCAATGTGTTTAGTCCTGTTTTTAGTCGTGTTTTTTGAGCGTGCTTTGCATGCGTGGGCGAGCGTCACAGATGTTTTACTAATTTACTTCTGCTTGTCGTTAATAGTCTAGTCCATGCTTGAGGCGTGTCACTATAGCATCTTAGCTTTTTCTCTTCTTTTCTGTAAGGACAAAGCAATTCCGTGATGAGCAGTTCACATGCGAGCTTACGAGCACTTTGCCCTGCTGTCGGGGATAGGACTACTTCTTGTATAAAATATTCAGGGTCAGTTTCGAGCATATTGGCTGTCATTTAGCTAGCAAAGGACAACATTCATCATGTTTCGGCGGTATCGCCACAATGTCCCATTCCATAGTGCAAACTACACCGAAAAAGCGCCTGGCCAAAACCCAGTCTCAATCACATTTGACCCATTACGTGCTTGATGCGAGACTGGACACTGTACCTATTTCGTATGAGCAAAGTGATTGTAAATCACATAGAAACCTGAACCTCCTAACATTTTCAAGATGTGTTGAAAGCGGTTTAGCGTCAAGGCCCCAAAGCTGCCTAAGGGACGTTACTCGACGTCCACTTCAGCTCTACAACCTTTCATCACCCACCATTCAAGTTAACCCTTATTTTTTGCAGAATCTACTCTCAATTATCGTAGAGAACTGATAACTAGTTGGGGATTATCAGACCGCCTCTTGATTCCTACAAAGGTGATCAGTCACGCCCCCACTTTGGCCGTTCGTCATCCTTGACTGTAGCCTCGTACACTCGCCACGATGTCGACCATCAACTCTACTGCATCACCGGATCACCCCATAACTATCAAGATCGCTCTAAGCAATGGCGAGAATCGAAGATTCAAGCTTGCTTTGAAAGAGCTTGGAGCAAACAGTCTGCCCGATAAGGTACGTTTTCCCTCTCACGCATAGCCTCGTCCGACGGCTACCGTAAACATCATTCACGCCTCGCCAGCGTTAATATCAGTATTGTTCATTAACAACTCCTTAGCTTCGTTCGTTACTAGCCATCCCTCCGACGCAGCATGTTGTGTTCGAACGTTTCTCGGACAGCGCCGGGTCATATATTACTCTCGATAGCAACAACCCATCGGTATACAAGCAGCTTTACCGCGCTGCCAAGGCGAAGCTCAAGCTTCGTATCAAAGCCACCGTTACTGACATGCCATCTTCAAAGCCTATGACTCTAGTAGTGGAGCCGGCGACTACAGACCGTCTTACTTCTCACCGCTATGTCCCTCCAATGAACCCCGATCCTCTCAAGGTCGATGGAGCAAGGTCCTTAAACATGGATTCGGGCAGCCCAACCACAACGCTAACTACTGCTACACCGTTAGCCTATCAGGCCGCCACAGATAATCATCGTCGAGCCTATGTACAGAAACTTCGACAATCGACTCTGAAGTACCCCTCCAACCAGTCCTCAAAAGTTCATGCCACTCCGGTCAAGGCTGAAGAGACCACGAAGGCAATCAAAGAGGAACCTCTGAAAGAAGGTGATGACGAAGCACCAGTACCCGGGTTCTTTAGCGCTCGCCAGCATTTCTACGCTGAGATTGAGAGCATGGCGAGAGATCATCCAATCACACTCCGTAGCGCAGACCAAGCTTTCACTGCTCCTGGAATAGCATTCACTATCTGCTGCAACAACTGTGATGCGGGTGTACCTGATTCTCACTGGCACTGCAGCATCTGTGATGATGGAGATTTTGATCTCTGTGAATCCTGTGTTGAAAAGGGTGTTCTGTGTGATTTTGAGGATCATTGGTTGATCAAGAGATTCGTCAAAGATGGCAAGGTTATCAACAGCACGACTGAGACCATAGCTCCCAAGAAGCATGCCAAGGTCGAGGATGAGAAAGATGTTCCCGGTGCTTTCAACTCCAACATCAAGGAAGAAGAGCTTCATGAGTCTCCAGATACGAGCCGCACATGCAATTCTTGTGTTCAAGGTGAGGCTTCTATATGTTATTGTTACAGTCGATATGCTAACCGGTCTAGTCTTTGATGAGTCCAACTTTGTGACCTGTACCGTTTGCGACGACTACGATCTTTGCATTCCTTGCCACGTTAGCTTGAAGCATGGCCATCACCCAGGTCATGCATTCGTACCTGCCTCCGAGGAGACCAGCCTTGACATCATGGCCAGTAATCTTTGCACGCCTGGCCGAAGCATTCGTCATTTCGCAATTTGCGATGGATGTGATAAGGTATATCTAAGCGTCTTGATGGTACTATATCTTCTAACACATCCAGAACATCCATGGTGTACGTCACAAGTGCATGAACTGCCCTGACTGGGACTACTGCTCTACTTGCTTCAAGGATGCTCGTCACAGCCATCCAGGACATCGCTTTGTACCGCTCTACGAACCGATTCCGCAGATGCCTCAGCGCACCCAGCGACACATCGGCATTAACTGCGATGGTCCTCTCTGCAAAGGAAAGCAATATGGATCTTACATTACGGGGATTAGGTACAAGTGTGCGGTCTGCCACGATACCGACTTCTGCGCCAGCTGCGAAGCGTTGCCTAAGCTCCATCACAATCGTACTCACCCTCTGATCAAATTTAAGACCCCAGTTGGAAGCGTCTCAGTAACCACTTTAGGCAAGAAAGAGAACGGCGAAGACCTTTGCACCATGGGTGATCAGCTGCCGCAAACCAGCTCTAAGGCCACAGAAACAACCCCACGTGCGCCATCCGCCAATGCCGCTACACAAGTGCAAACTATTGCTGAGGTTAAGCCCACAGAGCCAGAGCCGGTCAAGGAGGAGCTTAAGACCGAAGCCCAGAAGCCCATTGCTTCAGAGCTCCAAGCCCACTTCATCTGTGATGCTGTCACTGACGGATCTGTCTTCGCTCCCAGCATCCGATTTGAACAAATCTGGACCCTTCGTAACCCTGGACCTCACGCTTGGCCTGCAGGATGTAGCGTTCGCTTCATTGGTGGAGATATCATGTTTAACGTCGACCCGAATCACCCATCCAGCGTAAGTGACATTGTCAAAGCTACGGAGAGCAACGTTATCAATCGTGTTGTCGAAGTCGGCGAGGAGGTCGGCTTCGCTGTTACCATGAGGACCCCTGAGCGTGAGGGCAAAGCGATCTCTTATTGGCGTCTGAAGGCCGCTGATGGACTACCGTTTGGCCATAAGCTTTGGTGCGATATTGATGTCCGTATCGCCAAAGTATCGCACCCCGAAGTGAAGACGGAGCACATTGAAGACATCGCCAAGATAGTGAAGCAAGGGGAAGTAGAGCACAGCCAGATGATCTTTCCTAAGCTAGACAAGGAATCTCCTGTCTCGAGCACCCACGAAGCTCAAACTGCAC